>Ga0233362_1000002_pt1 | contig 91772 bp, 67 predicted proteins | sample ElkDunMinimDraft_22_FD_180674 | JGI IMG/M metagenome (GOLD analysis project Ga0233362, IMG submission 180674) | Fecal eukaryotic communites from dung pellets of Tule Elk in California, USA - Elk Dung C1 | ecosystem: Host-associated > Mammals > Digestive system > Large intestine > Fecal | place... | reverse complement strand
TGCACCCCACCCATTTTCTTGCGCGACAGCGCCAATTTTTTCAATGTGAAATTTGAAATATGAATTTTGCAATTGATATTCAAGCAGCAGCAGCTATTTAAGACAAATCTCGCCTCATGCGTTTGCCCTAGCTGTTTTAAACTTGCTTTCGCATGAAGCGTTTTTTATAATGCCGGCGCATATCAATCCACCTCTTATTCATGTTTGCATCCCGCGCCGCATATATATCAATCATTTACTTATTCATACCCATCCTCGTATGGGTACTGGGATGGTGCCAATGGTGGGTTGCATCCCCCATTGTACTTCTTGTTACGTGGGGTATATGGCGGTTGTGGCCCGATGTCAGGCATAGCTACGCTCAATCCGTGGCAATTCCATGGTGGGGGTGGGGTCTTCTGCTTCTCTATGCAGCAGGTTGTGTTTTCCTCTGCGGGTTTGATGGTCGGGTGCAGCAATCGTGGGATTTTATCGTGCGCAATCCGCTGTATGCGCATCTGATAGGGCAGGCTTGGCCCACGCAACTGACAGATGGCGGCATTGTGGTGTACCCCTTGCAATTTTGGCTTGTGCCTGCCGCCCTCAGCAAATGCCTGCCCACAGCTTCCACGGTGTTCCTGCAGGTGTGGGTATTGCTGGGGCTCACGCTGGTGGGTGTCAATATCTGGCAGGTGTTGGGCAAGTGGCGTACGCTCATTCTGCTGGGAGCCATGCCGGTGATTGCACCGCTCACGCACGTAGCGGATGATGTGCTGAATGTCATTTTTTTGCAAGATGCCTTTTTTGCCGTTCATTTTCGCTTGCTCAGTCCGCTGACGCAAATGCTCAACACCTTTCATTTTTATGTTGTAGGGTGCCTTGTGCTCTCCCTGCTGATGGCCAGGCAACCGAGCTGCCCCGTCATGGTGGTCCTCACGGTGGCGTTGGCTATCATGCACCCCATGTTGGCGGTCATACTGTTTCCCTGGGTGCTGTATCAATATGTGCGCACATGGAAAAGAGAGGAGTATACTTGGCGCGGGGTGATATGGCATCCTGTCTTGCCGGGGATGGTATGTGCGGCTGCAGTGGCAGGTATTTTTTATGCTTCCAGCACAGGCTCAGAGCTGTGCTTGGTGTTTGATGCGCCCCATGCCAGAGGGTACAGCGCAGAGTACATCAGTGCTTTTGCAATCGGGGCGGTGCTCAACATCATCCCACTGTTGTTTGCTTGGTACTACAGCCGCCGGGGCATTCTTTTGTACCTTGCCGGCTGCATTCCGCTGCTCACCTTGTTTTGGATGGGGCAGGACAACGGCATCAGCGAGTGGTGGTACAAGTATGCAGTGGCGTATGCGTTTGTGCTCCTGCTCTCGCTCATGCTGGTATGGGATAAAACGATGGTGCGGATAGGGTTGTGTCTGCTCTTGCTGGCCTCGGGGCTCTCATTCCTGCGAGAGCTTGATAAGAAGATGCTGCTCCCTGCTACCCGCGCCTGTTTTGCAGCTAACCCGCAGTTCATCCAATCTCAATATGCAGATATGAACGAAGTCGATAGCAAATTGCGCAAACAATTTGTATCAGAACACCTGTTGTGCCCGGCGGTATTCCGATTCTCCGCTTCCGAACAGGTCAAACGCTAAGCCCCCCCCAAAAAAAACGGCTGCGGTGAAGCAGCCGTTTGGGAGAAAAGGAGAGGAGCTTGCGGGGCTCTTTATTCCCACTCGATGGATGCCGGGGGCTTGGTGCTCACGTCGAAAAGCACGCGGTTGATGCCCTTCACCTCGTTGAGGATGCGGTTGGAAGCCTCGCGCAGGAGGTCGTAGGGCAGCTGCACCCAGTCGGCGGTCATGGCGTCCTCGGAGACGATGGCGCGCAGGTTGGTGGCAAATTCGTAGGAGCGTTCGTCGCCCTTCACGCCCACGGTCTTCACGGGGATAAGACCGGCGTAGGCCTGCCAGCACTTATCGTACCAATCCCACTTGCGGAGGGTGCCGATGAAGATAGCATCGCACTCGCGGATGATGTCCAGGCGCTCTTTAGTAACCTCTCCGGGGCAGCGCACGGCCAAGCCGGGGCCGGGGAAAGGATGGCGCCACAGGATATCATGCGAGATGCCCATGGAAGCGCCCAGTTCGCGCACCTCATCCTTGAAGAGGAAGGCGAGCGGCTCGATGACTTTGCCCTCTTCCTGCATCTTGAGCACGCGCTCCACGCGGTTGTGGTGGGTCTTGATGACAGATGCCTTGCTCTTGGCGTTGGAGGCGCTTTCAATCACGTCCGGGTAGAGTGTACCTTGGGCCAGCATCTCAGCATCGCCCACGGCATCCCAGAACACATCGATGAAGAGGTTGCCAATGATGCGGCGCTTCTTCTCAGGGGCCGTTTCACCGGCCAGGGCATCCAAGAAGCGTTGGGAGGCATCCACCGTCTCAATCTTCACGCCCATGCGCTCGAAGTTGGCCTGCACTTCCTTGGCTTCGTCCTTGCGCAGGAGGCCGTTGTCCACAAAGATGCAGCGTACATTCACGCCGGCTTCGTGCAGGAGGACGGCCAACACGGTGCTATCCACCCCGCCGGACACGCCGCATACCACCTGCTTATCGCCCACCTTGGCGCGGATGTCCTCGATGAGCTCGCGCTTGAAGTCACCGATGTCGAAGCGAGCCAAATCCTTGGCGTAGGAGAGGAAATTGCGCAGGATGGTGCGCCCCTCGTGAGAGTGGGTCACCTCCGGGTGGAACTGGATACCGAACATCTGCTCGCCCCACTGCAGGGAGACGGGCACACCCTCGCTGTTGCGGGCGATGACCTTGCAGTTCTCTGCCAAGTGGTCCACGGTGTCGGAGTGGCTCATCCACACCTGAGAGGAGGGGGACATATCGGCATACAAGCCTTCCAACTTATCGGGCACCAAAGCGGCGGGGCCATACTCGCGCTTGTTGCTGGGGCGCACCGTGCCACCGGTCTTTATGTTGAGCAACTGCATGCCGTAGCATACGCCCAACACCGGCACACCAAAGGAGGTAAGCCATTCAAAATCAATATCAGGCGCATCCGGTTCCGAGGTGCTGCGGGGACCACCGGAAAGGATAATGGCACCGGGATTGCTAATCTCATGCAAATCTTCCAGCGCATACAACTTGGCCAGGAAACCCAGCTCGCGCACGCGGCGCACAATCAACTGGGTGTACTGTGAGCCGTAATCTATTACTGCAACAATATGTTCGGGTGTCATAACGTCAGCCCTCATCCTACCACATCCTGTCCGAAAAGCAAGCCCGATGTTTGAGGCAAAGCGAGAGGATTTCAAATTGCAAATGGCACATTTCACATTGAGGGGAGCTAGCTTTCTCATTGTACATTTTCCCTTGTACATTGCTCATTTCCTGAAATCAAACTTCAGACTTTCAATGGGGGGCGGGTGGGTGTATACTGGCGGCAGAAAGATATCCTTGCACAACCATGCACACCCTGCGTTATACCCCCCTGCCCGCTTCATTTTACAGCAACCGCCGCGATGCCTTGGCCGCTCAGCTGCCCGCCGGGGCACTGGTCATCATTCATGCGAATGATATTTACCCCACGAATGCCGATGGCACCATGCCGCACCACCAGAATGCCAATTTGTTCTACCTGACCGGCATCGACCAGGAGGAGACGGTGCTGCTGATGCGCATTGGGGAAGGTGGCAGCCACGAGGATACACTGTTGCTGCGCGAAACGAACGAGCATATCATCATCTGGGAGGGGGCCCGCCTCACCCAAGCTCTTGGCACAGCGTTGAGCGGAATTGCCGATGTGCGCTGGACAGATGAATACAATACCCTGCTGGCCGCTTGGGTGCCCGCCGCCAAGGAAGTGTGGCTGGAGCGCGACAACCACCCCCGCCGCTACACCTATGTGCAAACCCGCAACGAACGCAGCGCCGCCGCCCTGCTGGCAAGCTATCCTGATACCACCGTGCACAGCCTCTATGAGATTCTGGCTGAGATGCGCCTGGTGAAGACGGAGGAGGAATTGCAGCAGCTAAGGGAGGCCTGCCGCATCACCGGCGAGGGCTACACTGAGGTGCTGCGCAGCATCAAACCCGGCATGGGTGAGTGGGAAATGGAGGCTGCCCTGAGCGCCGCCTATATCCGCCGCCGCGCGCGCAAGTTCTCTTTCCTGCCCATCATTGCCAGCGGCGCAGATACCTGCGTGCTGCACTACATCTCCAACCACAAATGCTGTGCCGATGGCGATTTGATTCTCTTCGACATCGGCGCAGAATACGGCGGCTACGCCGGTGATATGAGCCGCACCGTGCCCGCCAACGGCAAGTTTACCCCCCGCCAAAAAGCTGTGTACGAGGCCTGCTTGGCGGTGCACTACTACGCCCGCGACATTATGCGCCCCGGCCTGCGCAAGTCCGAATACGAGCGTTTGGTGCGTGTGCGCATGGCTGCCGAGCTGGTGAAGCTGGGCTTGCTCACCCAAGAAGAGGTGGATGCCGCCCCGGAGAACCCGCTCTGCGTGCGCCGCTATTTCATGCACGGCACCTCCCACCCGCTGGGGCTGGATGTGCACGATGTAGGCCCCGCCGACCCCATCTTTGCAGAAAACCAGGTCTGGACGATTGAGCCCGGCATCTACATTGCAGAGGAAAACATCGGCATCCGCATCGAGACAGATGTGGTCATCCACGCCGATGGTACAGAAGACCTCATCCCCAATGCCCCGTTGGAGGTGGCAGACATTGAGGCGATGATGAGCTGAGGGGAGGCGTTTCACAGCATGCTCCCCGGCAGGGGGAGCATCACACAGCCTTGGCCGCAGCCAGTGCCTTGGCTGCGGCGGCCAAGGTGGCATCAATATCGGCCTCGGTGTGGGCGGTGGAGATGAAACCCGTCTCGTAGGGCGAGGGGGCGATATAGACCCCCTGCTCCAGCATGGAGAGGAAGTAGGCCCGCCACATATCGAAATTGGCGGTGGTGGCGGTGGTGAGGTCCACCACATCTTCCTGCGTGAAGAAGAGGCAGAACATGGAGCCACTGCGCTTGAAGGTAAGCGGCAGCGCCAAATCGTGCAAGATGCGGCGCATCCCCTCCTCCAAGCGGGCACCGAGGGATTCTAGGTGGGTGTAAGCATCGGTGCGCTCCAGCTCACGCAGCTGTGCCAAACCGGCAGCCATGGCAATGGGATTGCCGCTGAGCGTGCCGGCTTGGTATACCGGGCCCAGCGGGGAAACGCAATCCATGATATCGCGGCGGCCACCAAAGGCCCCCACCGGCAAGCCGCCGCCAATGATTTTGCCGAGGGTGGTGAGATCCGGGGTGATGCCGTGCTTACCCTGCACCCCGGCGGGGGAAATGCGGAAACCGGTCATCACCTCGTCAAAAATGAGCAAAGCCCCATCTGCCGCTGTCATTTCTCGCAAAAACTCCAAATACCCCGGCTTGGGCAGGTAGAAACCCGCATTGCCCGGATAAGGCTCCACGATGACGGCAGCGATCTGCCCGGCATAGCGGGCAAAAGCCCCGCGCACGGCGGCCTCATCGTTGTAGGGCAACACGATGGTGAGCTCTGCAAACGCACGGGGGATGCCGGCGCTATCCGGCTCGCCGTGGGTGAGCGCACCACTACCCGCTGCCACCAGCAAGCTATCCACATGCCCATGGTAGCAGCCTGCAAACTTGATGATATACTTGCGCCCGGTGTAGCCACGGGCCAAGCGTACGGCGCTCATGGTAGCCTCTGTGCCGCTGTTGGTCATGCGCACCTTTTCAATGGACGGAACCCGGCGGCAGACCGTCTCTGCCATATCTACCTCAATGCGCGTGGGGGTGCCGTAGCCCAAGCCTGCGGGCACAGCTGCCTGCACGGCAGAAATCACACACTCGGGCGCATGCCCCAAGATAGCGGGCCCCCAGGTGCCTACATAGTCGATGTATTGGCGGCCATCCTCATCCCGCAGGTGCGCCCCGGCAGCAGATGCTACAAAAAACGGCGCCCGCCCCAAGCGGCGGAAGGCCCGCACCGGCGAATTCACACCTCCGGGTATCACCCGCCCGGCTCGCTCAAACAATTCTTCTGATATAGGCATGCGCCCAGTATAGCCACGATGCGCCCCTGCGTCAAGTCGCAGGCGTGTGCAATTGCCCCACACCACGAGCAGAAGTTGGATTTCAGAAGTTGGAAGTGTATGGCATGCTGCGGCTCCCGCTTGGCAGCCGGGGGCTTGCAGATGTTTAAGCTTGCCAGCGCACCGGTGCATCAGGTAGACTGTAAGCATGCGCCGGGTGTTGAATGCCGCAAGCTTGCTCTACCTGCTGGTGCCCAACCTGCTGTTTTTGGCGGGCTGGGTGCAGCCACTCGTGGCCGGGGTAGTGGGTGCGCTGTTGGTGGGGGCGGTGTGGATGGTGTGGCGGCAATCGGGCGGGGCTGCGGGGCCCCCATGGCGGGTGGCAGATGTGGCGGGCTTGGCGGTGCTGGCTCTGCTGTGTTGGGGGTGGGTGGAATCCATTGGCCTGAATGGCCATGTCATCCAGCACCAGGATTTTATTGTGCGCAACGCCATCTACGACACGCTGGTGCGGGAGAGCTGGCCCATCTCCGGGGCGGGCGGGGCGTATTTCAGCTATTATTTGGCATTTTGGCTGGTACCGGCGGGGCTCAGCAAGCTGACACCGGGCATCGATGCGGCGCACTGGCTGTATGTGTGGGCCTATGTGGGGGTGCTGCTGGCCATGTTGCAGCTGTATGTGCGGTGGCGGTGGCGTGCGGTGTTATTTTTGGTGTTGCTGGCGCTCGTGGGAGATGTATCCATCTGGTACCGGCACTATGTCATCCCGCTGGCGACCAAACTGAGCGGGGCAGATAGCCCTTGCACCCAATGGCTTTTGGCGCATGAGCTGTGGTTCTCCTTCCCCTACACGGATAGCTGGACCCACCTGCGCAATATGTTCAACCACATCATCCCCATCTGGGTGCTGATGAGCCTGTTGCTTGCCCGCAGCCTGCACCCCCGCCACGAGCTGTGCGCAGCGGCCTTGGTGGTGCTGTGTTCTCCCTTGGCAGCGCTGGGGCTTTTGCCTTGGCTGGCATGGCGCCTGCTGCTGCAGTGGCGGCGGGTGGGGCTGCGGCAGTGGTGCAACGCTCCCACCCTGGCGGCCTGTCTCTACCTGCTCTTGCCCTTGCTGTATTTGAGCGCCAATGAGGGAAGCCGCATCTTCCTGAGCCCCTGCGGGGTGGAGCACACCTCCTACGCCGCCATCGGCGGGGGTGGGTGGCTGGTGGTGTATGCCGTGGCAGCGGCAAGCGTGCTACTGCCGGCGCGGTGGCTGCTGCCGCGCCTCTACCGCCGCACCGCGCTCTTCCGCAGCGTGTGTGTACTGGCCGTTCTCTTCCCGCTGCTGTGGGTGGGCACACGCCACAATGAATTGGCTATGAAAGCCAGCGGGGTGATGTGGTTTGGCCTGGTGTGGCTTTACACGCAAGCGCTGTGGCACAGCAGGCGCTGCCAAGCTTGGCGGTGGGTAGTCTTTTTGCTGGCATCCGCCCCCATGGCGGGGGTGTGTTTGGTGGGGGTATGCATCAAATCCTGGAGCTGTGAGCCCGCCACCGTACAAGCACACATACGCGGGGAATGGCAGGGCCATCTCAACCACCCGCAGGACCCCCTCTCCCACTCCTTCCGCTCCCGCCAACCTTCCACCCTGCTTTTCCGCTCCCCCGGCAGCTGATACAAAGTGACCACTGGCAGAAATTTAGCTTGCAAGCCGCTGCCCGAACAGGTAAGCTCCTCAGTGATATGAGTAAAGAAATTTCCCCCGAGCAACAGAAGATTCAGGCCCAACGCCAGCGCGCGCTGGATGCCGCTATGTTGCAGATTCAGAAAGACTTTGGTGAGAATGCCATCGTGCGCCTGGGCGACCAGAAAAAGATGGAGGTAGAAGTCATCCCCACCGGCAATTTGCTGATTGACCGCGCCTTGGGTGTGGGTGGTTTCCCCCGCGGGCGTATTGTGGAGGTATTCGGCCCCGAATCCTCCGGTAAGACGACTCTCACCCTCACGGTGATAGCCCAGGCTCAGAAAGCGGGCGGGTTGGCCGCCTTCATTGATGTGGAGCACGCGCTCGACCCCGCCTACGCCGCCAAGTTGGGTGTCAACCTGGATGATTTGCTGGTTTCCCAGCCCGGCAGCGGTGAGGAGGCCCTGCAAATCTGCGAAGCATTGGTGCGCTCCAACGCCATTGATGTGATTGTGGTGGACTCTGTGGCCGCCCTTGTGACCCGCCAGGAATTGGAGGGCGACATCGGCGACAGCACCGTGGGCGCCCAGGCACGCCTCATGAGCGCCGCCCTGCGCAAGCTCACCTCCCTCATCTCCAAGGCCCGCACCATCTGCATCTTCACCAACCAAATTCGCGAGAAGATTGGGGTCATGTTCGGCAACCCGGAAACCACCCCCGGCGGCCGCGCCCTCAAGTTCTATGCCTCCGTGCGCTGCGATATCCGCCGCATCGGCCAAATCAAGGGCTCCGATGGCACCGTATCCGGCAACCGCACCAAGCTCAAGGTCGTGAAAAACAAGGTGGCTCCCCCCTTCACCGAGTGCGAATTCGATATCATGTACAACGAGGGTATCTCCTCCGTGGGTAGCCTGATTGATTTGGCCATGGAATACGACATCGTGCAGAAGCGCGGCTCCTGGTTCAGCTACAATGGCGGCCAGCTTGCCCAAGGACGCGATGGCGCCAAGGAAGTGCTGCGCAACAATGCCGAGCTCTACAACGAGATTGCCGACAAGGTGCGCGCCAAGCTCGAAGAAAAAACCGGGCGCTGAAGCACAGCCGCTCCTCCTTTCACCATGAAACCCACCCGGTAGCAAGCCCCGCGCGCTACCGGGTGCATTCTTCTATGAGCTCTTCCCCCTACAAGTTGCCTGCCTGCCCGCCCCTGCCGGATGCGGCAGCCGTGGCGGCTCACGCCCAAGCCTGTTTGGCGGCGGTGGGGCTGGGGGATTGGTCCTTTGCGTGGGACCGCGCCGTGAAGCGCATGGGCTGCTGCCGCCCGGCGCGGCGCAGCATCTCACTCTCCCGCTACTTTGTGCAGGCATACCTGGGCATCGACCCGCAGGAAATTCACCTCACCCTGCTGCATGAGATAGCGCATGCCCTGGCGTGGCAGCACCGGCGGGCGCGCGCCCACGGCGCGGTGTGGCGGCACTACTGCGCCCTCCTGGGGCTCGCCGATACCCGCGCCACCAAGGCCCTGCAAGATTTCACCCCGCCCCACCTGCAACGCCAACCGCGCTACGCCCTTTGCCATGCGCAAACAGGAGAAATCTACCGCTACTACAACCGGCACCCCCGCCGCAGCGCAGCCCAATGGCGCCGCTGCTACATCCCCGGCCGCAAAGCCGACACGCTGGGGCAGCTCATCCTCCGCCCTTTGTGAGGGGCAGTTTTACTGCTTTCTCCTACGGCGAGCGGCCAGCGCTGCCAGAGCCAGCAGGCTGAGGGTGGCGGTAGCGGGCTCCGGCACGGCGATGTAGAGCATGTAGGGTGATACCTCGATGCCAAGATGGGCAGCCACTTGGGCAGAGGAAAGCCAGCGCTCGGTGATATCGTTGCCACGGGCATCCACCAAGATACGGTTATCGGAGAGGAAGTAGCCGTTGGCGTCCTCGAAAAGGAATTGGCCATCGGAGCCGCCCACTTGGCTACTCCTTTTCCAAACCTTGTCAAGAGCACTCATTCAAATACGTAACTTACTGATGCAATCTATCATGGATGAAACATGTTTCTTGTTGATTGTATGTCGGTTGTAAAAATGCCATTTTGTCATATAAAGCCATAGTCAGCTCTAGCAACCGAATATCTCGCAGCCCTCAAACAGCCCTAAAACAGCCCCCACGGCATGACCATGCGCAATTCCATCTTGACACGCACCCACACGCGTGGCAGTATGATGGGTATGATACATCGCTTTCTTTCAGCCGCCGTTTTGAGTCTTCTGGCCGGTAGTGCCTTGGCCCTGCCGGAGTATCCCACCACAGAAGCCGCCATGAAGGCTATCGGGAATGATGGCCGGAGCATTGTGCTTGATTTTACGGGTACCGACTGGTGCACGGCCTGCATCCACCTGCGGGATAAAATTATGGAAACACCGGAGTTTAAGGCAGCGCTGGGAGACAAGCTTGTACTGGTAGAGGTGGACTTTCCGCGCACTCCTGCGCTGAAGGAACAAATTGCCCCGGAGGAATGGGAGCGGCGTGAAAATTTGCTGGCCTCCTACGCATTGGAGGCATTGCCGGCAGTTGTGCTGCTGGATGGGCAGGGCTTGCCCTTTGGGGTGATACGCGGCACACGTCCGAGCCCGGCAGTATACATCCCCTTGGTGGAGGAAGCGCTGAAGGTGAAGGATGCACGGGATAAAGCCCTGCAAAGCGCAGCCACGTTGCAAGGCATGGAGAAGGCCAAGGCTCTGGCCGCTGCCTTGGAACTGCTGCCGGCCGAATGCCGCGATAAATATGCCAATGTGATTAGCGAAATCACCGCGCTGGACCCGGAGGACACGCTGGGCTACCGCGGCAAGGTAGATATCACGGGGCGGCGCGTGCGCCAGCTGAATGATTTGCGCGCGCTCACTGCTACCTTTGCGGGCAAATTATCTGCGGCAGAGGTGAGGGATTCCATTGTGCAGTTAGATGCCTACTTGGCACAGCCGAATTTGGTGCCGGAAGCCCGCCAAAAGGCGGTATTGTGCAAGGCAGATGGCTACGCGATGCTGCGTGACTATGAAAACCAGCTCAACTGCATGCGCCAAGCCATTGAAATTGACCCCAACAGCCGAGCCGGGCAAAAAGCCAAGCGCGATGTGGATTTCCTGGAGCAACATGTGCTGCCCCACCTGCAACCCAAGCCCTAATCACGCCACCGCCGCACGCCCCACGCCTCTGTATGATAATCTCCCTCGTGGCAGATGAAGCAGGCGGGCTGCGACTTTGCCCGGCCGGTGCTTTGCCCCGGCTGGAGCGTGCCTTTGCCGCCTCTGCCGGGCGCGGCATGCTCGATTTGGTGCAGCACGGTCTCCCGGCGGGGGCATCTCCCCTGCTGGCTTGGCTGCGTGAGAAAGCGCGCCGGCGGCTTATGCACTGGCTGCAGGCTCGCCGCCGCGGGTCTGAGGCCGGCATGGCACCACTTGGTGCGGCAGAGGCAGCTGCTTGGCTGGAGAGCATGCCCCCGCTCTATGGCGGCAGCGTATCGGCGGGGCGCTTGGCTGCGTGGTTTGACACGCTGTATCCTGCCCTGCAAGAGATGGCCACCCGCGCCGGGATATGCCCGGAAGAATGGCTCAACCGCCTGGGCGAGGGCTGGCAGCAGCTGGGAATGCTTTGCTTTCACCTGGCCGAAAATGCCGGCGATGCCGCTGAGCACGCCCCTTTTGCCTTTTTGGCCACCTTTGTACACAAAGCCGGGCAGGATGGCAGTGCACGCCACGCGCCGCTGGGCCTGGCACCCCGTCTACTGGCAGATAATACCCGCGCAGGCCTGCTCTCGCTGCTGCAGCCCCTGCAACAAGTAGCCACGGAGCATGCTTTCCTGCGCCGCCTGATTGATTCGGGGGAGGTCTACCAAGCTTGCGCGTGGAATGCCCGCCAAGCCTACAGTTTCTTGGAATGTATCCCCGCCCTGGAGCATGCGGGCATTGAAACGCGCATGGTGAACCTATGGCGCACCCTGCCACCCCGCGCCGAGCTGGAGGTAGCGCTGGAGCCTGCCGATTCCTCGCACTCCAAGGCAGATGGTGCCCCCTCTCTCAACGTAGGCTCGCTGCTGCGTTTCATCCCCCGCGTGGCGCTGGGGGGGCATTATCTGAGCGAGGAGGAATTGGCTGCCCTGCTGGCGGGGGATGATGGCTTGGTGCGTTTTCGCGGGGATTGGATTCGGCTGGACAAGGAAAAATTGCAGCGCTTGCTCGACACTTGGCGGCAGGCAAGCCGCATGGCCGCCGGGGGTATACCGCTCATCGCGGGGCTGCGCTACCTGCTGGGGCACCGCAGCGCCGCCTTACCCCAGCTTCCCCCACCGGAGGAGGGGGTGCGGGTGGTGCCGGGGGAGCAACTGGCGCGGGCTCTCAGCTCACTCTCTCTCGCGGCGCCCGCTTTGCAGCTTCCCCCGGCGCTGGATGCCACCCTGCGCCCCTACCAGAGGGAGGGGGTGCGCTTCCTGCTGGGAGTCACCGAAACAGGTTTTGGCGCTTGCTTGGCAGATGATATGGGGCTGGGCAAGACCCTGCAAGTCATCGCTTGGCTGGCACACCTGCACCAAAGCGGGGTGCTGGATACCGGGGCAGCTCTCATCGTAGCGCCGGCCTCGCTGCTGGAAAACTGGCAGGAGGAGCTACGCCGCTTTGCCCCGCAACTGCGCGTGCAGGTGCTGCACCCTTATGCCCTCAGCAGCTCAGACGAACACTACCTGCGCACCAACCCCGCTTGGTTGCTGCGGCGGGGGCATGTGGCACTCACCACCTACGGCATGGTCACCCGCAACGAGTTGCTACAGCTTTGTACCTTCCCCGCCGTGGTGCTGGATGAGGCACAAGCTATCAAAAATGCGGATTCGCAGCGCAGCCGCGCGGTAGCGCAGCTTTCCTCCCCGCGGCGTGTGGCGCTCTCCGGCACACCGGTGGAGAATTCCCTCTCCGAGCTGCGCAGCTTGTTCGAGTTCCTGACCCCCGGTTTGCTGGGCAGTGAAAAAGAGTTCAATGCCATGGTGCGCGGCTTGGGCACCGACTACGCTCCGCTAAAGCGGCTGGTGCGCCCCTTCATGCTCCGCCGGCTCAAGAGCGACCCCGCCCTGCTGCCGGAGCTGCCGCCCCGCAGCGAGCAAGCCGCCTATTGCCTGCTCACCCCGGAGCAAACGCGGCTCTATACCCACGAGGTAGAGCACCTGCGCGCCGTGGTCACGGAGCCCGACCCGCAAACACGCCTCACGCTCGTACTGCCCATCCTCAGCCGCCTCAAGCAAATCTGCAACCACCCCGCCCAGTATCTGGGAGAAGAGTTTTACGACCCGGCCCGAAGTGGAAAAATGGAGCGCCTGGCACAGCTTGCCCGCCAAATTGCTGCCGCCGGAGATGCCTGCCTAGTGTTCACCCAATACCGCAGCATCATGCCGGCTCTGCACGATGTGCTGGCAGATATTTTCGGTACACCGGGATTGATGCTGCACGGCGGTACCCCCATTGCAGAGCGCCAACAACTCGTGAGCCAATTCCAACAGCCCGGTGGCCCCCCCTTCTTCATCCTCTCCCTCAAAGCAGCCGGTACGGGACTCAACCTCACCCGCGCCTCCCACGTCATCCACTTCGACCGCTGGTGGAACCCCGCCATCGAAAACCAAGCAAGCGACCGCGCCTACCGCATCGGCCAGACAAAACATGTGCTGGTGCACCCCCTCATCTGCCGCGGCACCATCGAGCAAAATATCCACTCCATGCTCACCCGCAAACGCGCCATGGCAGATGCGCTCTTGGCCGGGGGGCTGGAATCCCTGCTCTGCCACCTGAACCCGCAGGAGTTGCTCGATATTGTAGGCACCGGGATATAAAAAAGCTGCTGCGCAGTCTCCCACACAGCAGCAAAAAACATCCTTGCTGAAAAAAATTAGTCCGTCATCATCTTGATGAATACCTTCACAGCGGGCTCAAGCTCCTCCGGAGCTTCCTCATACGTCCGCTTGCTCGCATCTTTATAGTCATCCCAGTATTTCTCCAAATTCTTAAGCACAATGGCTCGCTGCTTGCCATAGGGCTTCTGAGCCTCGGTGATTTCATCCACCGTCAGGTTGCGCTCCGTCACCGTGGCATCTGCCTTGGCGCCCGGGCCGTACAAATCCAAGTATGGCTTGGCCAGCTTCTCCAGCCTCTCGGCCACCTTTTCTGCTTCTCCCGGCTTCTTGATGAGCTTTTTCACCATGCCGGCAGCCTTCTTGGCTACCACCAATTCTTTTTTCACCCAACCGGCCAATGCCGCCTTGCGCTTCTTATCCACCTTGGGAGTCTCCTCCTCAGCGGCGGCGGCTGTCTCCTCCGTCTTTTCTTCGGTGGCCTCATCCTGTGCCATCACAGGGGCGCTTACCAGGCAGAATAAACCCAGCATCCATGCGATTATCAAAGTTTTCAGTTTCATAAGCGTGCACGCATCATAGCATACGCTACGGCCCCGTTTCAAGCTTGAATTTGAGCCTTTACTCTCTTATCCACCAAAAAAGTGCCGCCGGAGCCACTCCCGACAAGTGCAGTCTGAATACCGTTGCTACCTCTCGGTCCTGGCGGGGTTTTCCAGCTGCACCTCCGGGGAACCCCGACGGCAAGCTCATTCTGCCATATCACCCCACACAGCGTCAAGCCGAAAAAACGACGATGACAAGGCAAACTCTCACGTGAAAAATCTTTGAATCATTGCCATCCCATAGAGCAAGACCACCCTTGTCTTTCAATTTGCCATTTGCAGTATCCCACTGAATCATAGAAACAATACATGCCGGGCTCGTGAGAACCCGGCATGCATGTAGTGTAAGTTATGTTGAGAGAGAGAAGTGAATCAGGAGGGGAATCAGGCTTGGGCCTTGGCTTCGTCTTCCTCGTCCTTGCGGGAAGGCATCTTGCCTGTGGTGAAGTACTGTTCGATTTCCTCGAGGGTACGGCCCTTAGTCTCCGGCATGAAGAAGGCGGCCGTGATGAAGTAGATGACGGTGAAACCGGCCAGCGTGAAGAAGACGCTGGAGTAGCCTGCGGAGCCCACCCAGGGCAGGAATGTGCCTGCGATGGTGGTGGACACGCCCTGGTTGATAAGAAGGGCAATAGCCATACCATTGGCGCGGATGCGGGTGGGCATCAGCTCAGAAAGAGCCAACCACACGCACACGCCGGGACCCGCAGCGTAGAAGGCGATGAACACCACGAAGAAGCCGGTGACCAACCACCCGGTGATGGGGGTGGGTTTCATGCCGATTTCTGCACGGTTGATGGTGATTTCCTTCACGGTGCCTTCAGGGAGCGGGGTGCTCCAGAAGCAGAGTTTATCGAACATGTTGGGCTTGAGAGCCTTGTCCTGAGCCACGGCTACGGTGGAGCCTTCCTTCACATCGGCGGAGCGGAATTCAGCCACATCCTGCTTGTTGTCCAAGCCATGCTTGTAGGTAACGATGAGCTGCATGCCGGGTGCCACGGACTGACCCTGCATGAATTCGGGGTGAGCAGCGGCAACCTCAGGCTTCTGTGCAGCCTTGGCCACAATATCGGCCACGGAGACGTTGAGGCTGTTGTCGCTCACGAGGGCGGCCACTTCTTCTGTTACATCCACGCGGTTGTTTTCCACGGAGAGGAACATGGCACCCACACCGGCCAAACCGGCAATGATACCCAGCGTACCCATCTTGAGCAGGAAGGTGCGCCCCTTCTTATCTACAAGGGACACGGCCACAATCGTCATAAGCATGTTGACAATCTTGATGGAGAAGTCTGCCCAGTTGGCCTGGGAGCCTTCCAGACCGGCTTGCTGGAACACCTTCACGGAGTAGTTCAGCACGGAGTTGATGCCGGTTGCCTGGGTGCACGCAAGCACCACAACGGCCAAAACGAAAGGAATCACGTACTTGCGCTGGAAGAGGGTGTCGCCCTTGGAGGCTTCCTTCATGGCTTCCTTCTGGGCCTTTTCAGCCTCATCGGCAGCAATCATTTCATCCAGAATTTCGCGGGCAGCCTTTTCGCCATTGTTGGCGGCGAGGGAGAGCAAAGCTTCTTCCTTGCGGCCACGGTAGTAGAGCCAGCGGGGGGATTCCTTGAGGCGGCAGGCGCCAATCATGAGGATGATACCGGGGATAGCGGAGCACCAGAAGATGGTCTGCCATGCCATAACCTTGCTATCAGCGCTCACGGTAGGATCATCAGCAGCGCCTACCAGCATGGTCACTACAAGACCAATCACGGCAGCAAAAACAAGACCCACGGTAAGAAGCAGCTGGAACATGCCGGTACCCTTACCACGGGAGTTGGCATCCAAGCATTCGGCCAGATACATGGGAACAACCACGCCGACCAGACCTGCAGAAGCACCCTGCAGAATACGGCCACTCATAAGCAAGCTAAAAATGCCGTTGGAGAAGCAGATGATGGGGATGCTCAGCGTGAAGAGGAACGCGGAAAGGATAATGACCGTCTTGCGACCCAACCTTTCGGCCAGCATACCGGCGAACAGGGAGGAAAGCACTGAGCCGAACAACACAGCGGCCACCACTAACGAGATGTCCGAGGGTGTGTAGGAGGATGTTTTCTCGATATAAGGCACGGCGGCGGCAATCACGCCTACGTCGATACCATACAAGAGACCACCAAGACCAGCCATCACCATCAGATAGAGGGCGTAGCTCTTAACGGAGGCCGGAAGTTCGGCCTTTGCTGCTTCTGTACTCATAACGCAGCACATTATACCATCTGTAGCAGGTAGTTCAATCCTAAAAATTCATCTTTAGCACGCATAGTTGCTTTTCAGGGCGGAATTCTCGCGTGCGCGCCAAGATGAAAACCTGTTACTGCGCGGTGGGATGGTAGGCGGCGGCGGCTAAATGAGCTTTGGCCTCGCCCAGCAGGAAGAAGGAGCCGCAGATGAGTGTAGGCACGCCGGTTGTACTAAAATCAAGCACTTCAGCTAGGGTGGCGGGGAGAGAAAGCGGGGTCCCCGGGCAAAGGAGGCGGATTTTGGCGGCCATTTCCGGTGGAGGCAGGATGCGCGGGGAGTTGACGGGTGGCAGAACCCACTCGCTCACAATGGGAGAGAGGAGGGTGATGACTTCATCCAGCGCTTTATCAGCCGAGCCGGCGTAGATGCAGCGGGCTTTTTGACCGGAGAAGCGGGCCTGCCAGGTCTGCACGAGCACACGGATGGCATGCGGATTGTGGGCTCCATCCATGATGATGCCGGGGGCCACTTCCTCGAAGCGGCCGGGCCAGCGTACTTCTGCCAGGCCTTTGGCCATTTCTGCCTCGGAGCAAAGGAAATGCGGCAGGGCGCGGAGAGCGGCCAGTGCCAGGGCAGCATTGCGGCGTTGGAAGCTACCGTACAAGCCAAGCGGGAGCTCGCACTCCTCGGTGACGATGCGGTAATCCGTATCCATGGCTTGGGCGGCATTGTGGATAGCGCGGAGGGCATCCGGCAGCTGGGGGGCAATCACAGCCGGGCGGTGCCAGGCGATGATAGCGGCTTTTTCGCCGGCAATCTCAAAGAGGGTGTTGCCCAGATACTGGGTGTGGTCTATATCAATGGGGGTGATGACGGCCACATCTTTGGGCACGGCGTTGGTGGCATCCAAGCGGCCGCCCATGCCGGTTTCCAGGATGATGATATCCACCTGCTGCTCAGCAAAATACATCATGGCTACCACCAGCACGATTTCGAAGAAGGTGGGAGGAGTCTCCCAATCTGCAATGGTGGTGCGCACCCGCGCAATGAGACGCGCGGCATCTTCAGCAGGGATGCTGCGGCCATTCACGCGGATGCGCTCGCCAAACTCCACCAGATGCGGGGAGGTAAAGAGCCCTGTGCTGTACCCGGCGGCGCGGGCCACCGATTCTGCAAAGGCGCAGGTGGAGCCCTTGCCATTGGTGCCGGCTACGTGTATCACGCGTGCCTTGGGGTAGTATACCCCGCATGTTTTGAGCAAACGGGTGATGCCCTCCAGACCCAGCTTGATGCCGAAGGTTTGGGTGGAATACAGCCAAATGAGCTCTTGCTCCAGCGAGGTATCAGCCATGGGTGCGGGAAGATGGATTAGTAGCGGTAGGCATCCGTCTTGTAGGGGCCTGCCACCGGCACACCAATGTAGTCTGCCTGCTTTTGGGTGAGGGTGGTGAGGCGCACACCAAGTTTGGCCAGGTGTAGACGGGCTACTTCTTCATCCAAAATCTTGGGCAGTACCTTCACGCCGGGGCGGGCGGTGGAGCGCTCTTTCCAGAGGGCAATTTGGGCGAGCACCTGGTTGGTGAAGCTGTTGCTCATCACAAAGGAGGCGTGCCCCGTGGCGCAACCCAGATTCACCAAGCGCCCCTCGGCCAGTAGGTAGAGGCTGTGGCCATCCGGGAAGGTGTATTTATCCACCTGCGGCTTGATGTTGGTGCACACAATCCCCTCTCGGGCTTGCAGGCGGGCTACCTGAATCTCGTTGTCGAAGTGGCCGATGTTGCACACGATGGCTTGGTCTTTCATCTGCTCCATGTGCTCCAAGGTGATGATATCGCAGTTGCCCGTGCAGGTCACGTAGATATCTGCCATGCCCAAAGTGTCTTCCACGGTGAGCACACGGTAGCCTTCCATGGCAGCTTGCAGGGCGCAGATGGGGTCTGCCTCCGTCACAATCACTTGGGCACCCAGCCCGCGCAAGGCTTGGGCGCAGCCTTTGCCCACATCGCCATAGCCACAGATGACGGCTACCTTGCCGGCAATCATCACATCGGTGGCGCGTTTGATGCCGTCCGTCAGGCTTTCGCGGCAGCCGTAGAGGTTGTCGAACTTGCTCTTGGTCACGGAATCATTCACATTGATAGCGGGGAAAAGGAGGCGGCCTTCGCGCTCCATCTGGTAGAGGCGGTGCACGCCCGTGGTGGTTTCTTCAGATACACCCATAATCTCCGGTACCCATTTGTGGAAGATGCCCGGCTGCTCGACTGCGATGCGCTTGAGCAGGTTCTTGATGACGGCTTCTTCCTCGCTGGTGGATGGGGTGTTCACCCAGTCATCACCATTTTCCATTTCATAGCCCTTGTGCAGCAGGAGGGTGGCATCACCGCCGTCGTCCACAATGAGCTGGGGCCCCTGCCCGCTCCGGTGGCTGAGCGCCTGCCAGGTGCACTCCCAGTATTCTTCCAGTGTCTCGCCCTTCCAAGCAAACACCGGTACACCGGCGGCAGCTATAGCGGCGGCGGCGTGGTCTTGGGTGGAGAAAATATTGCAGCTGGCCCAGCGTACCTCGGCCCCCAGGGCCACGAGTGTCTCGATGAGAATGGCTGTCTGAATCGTCATATGCAGAGAACCGGTGATGCGCACCCCGGCCAAGGGCTGCTCCGGGCCGTATTTCTCGCGGCAAGCCATCAGGCCCGGCATTTCAAATTCGGATACTTCAATTTCTTTGCGGCCCCAATCGCTCAGGGACATATCCGCCACGCGGTAGTCTGCACTGTTCATGCGCGCTATCATACGCGCCCGCTATGCGAATGTCAAGTAGAAGCAAATTTGACAAATACGCACTCTGTGGTAGCATGTGAGCATGCAGCAGCGTTTTTGTTCTCTTCTTTCTCTCTTCATGGGTCTTTTGCCTTGCCTTGGCTCTGCGTGGGGTGCCACGGCTGAGGTGCGCCGTACGCACAATGTTTTTTACCGCGGATTGGCTCACCAAGCCCTGCTGCAAATCAAGGTGCATGCCAGCGAAGGTGAGCGGATAGATTCCTTTCATTTCTCTACCGGACAAACAAAAAAAATATCTGATATTCGAGCTGCTCGTCTGTATGCCTCGGGAAGCAACCCGGGATTTGCTCCCCACGCGGAAGATGAGAACAACCGCGCCACCGAACTGGCTCAGGTGAAAACGCTGCAATCCGAGTTTACATTCGAGCACAAAGTTGTGCTAAAGGAAGGAATCAATCACTTTTGGCTTGTCTATGACATTGCCGGTGGTGCGGCCCCCAACAATATCATCGATGCGGAGTGCATCAGCATCAAAAGCGGGAGCAAGTGCATTTCCCCCGAGTGGGTGGAATGCGAAGCTCTGGAACACGAAACATACGCGAGGATATACCCCTTTGCGCACCGCGTGGTGCCGTATTACCGCCCCCGCTGGGTCAAAGGCTGGGGCAAGGCCGAAAAAGCAGTGCACCTGACCCCACAGCATTTTGAGTTGATGACGGATTTCATTCACTTTGCCTATACGGTGACGGCTGATGGTGCGGTGGGTCTGCAATGGGTAGGCGAAGGAGCCGAGCCCACCCAAGTGGTGGATGAGGCCTTGCAGGAAATCAAGCGTTTGCGCAAGGCAAGCAAGGGGAAAGCCCGTCTGATTGCCGGTTTCGGCCACATGGATGAACCCATGACAGCGGCCGTGGCCAACCCTGATACCCGCCGCACTCTTGCACGCAATATGGCACAGTGGGCTATCAGCCGCGGATACCAAGGAATCGACATCGACTGGGAATACCCCGATACACCGGAACAATGGCAAAACTTCGGCTTCTTTCTGGCCGATCTGCGAGAGGAATTAGCCGGCACCGACCTTTCTATCAGCCTAGCGGCATCCGTGACCTACAAGATACCCTCTATCTATGTGACCGACCAGCTGGATTTCATCATGACCATGTCCTACGATGATGTGGCAGCGGAGCATTCCTCCATGTGGCGCTTCCAAAATGATGCAAAAAAATGCCTGAACGATTTTAAGATGCCCCGGCAGCGTATCGTCATCGGCCTGCCCTTTTACAGCAACGAGAAGGGCAAACTCACCCAGCAGTTCGGCTACTCGCAAATCCGCACCTGGTACCCGCGCCTCAAACCGGGTACCAATGATTTCATCTCGAAGAATAAAGATGGTTCCAATGGCCCGGCTCACAGTTTCAATGGGCCGGACTTGATACGTGATAAATGCCGCTGGATGAAAAAAGAAAAGTTCGGCGGGGTGATGATATGGGCATACGATACCGATGTGCCGCTGAGTGATAAGGCCTCACTCGGGCGGGCTATGTACTCCGTGGTAAGACAAACTAAAGCCGCACGCAAGTAGATTGACAAAAACGCCGTGCACCGTTATGATAAGCTCATGCAGGAGTTTGAGGGAAAAGTAGCCATCATCACCGGCGGTGCACAGGGGATAGGCAAGTGTATAGCAGAGCAGTTCACCGCTGCCGGTGCCAAGGTCTGCATTTTTGATGTGCAGCAAAATCCCGGTTTTGTGGGAGACTTGGCATGCGAGGCTGATTTGCGGCGTTTTGCCGCAGAGGTGTTGTCCGCGCACGGTCGGGTGGATTTCATCATCAACAACGCTGCCCCGCTCTTCAAAGGTTTGCCGGATTGCACCTGGCAAGAATTTAACTACGCCTTGCAAGTGGGGGTAACAGCTCCCTACATGCTTGCCAAGCTTTTCATGGACCATTTTGCACCGGGTGCCGCGATTGTCAATATATCCTCCAGCCGAGATAGGATGAGCATGCCGGGCACAGAATGCTACGCTGCCGCCAAAGGAGGAATTGCCGCCCTTACTCACGCCTTGGCTGTTTCCTTAGCCGGGCGCGTGCGGGTGAACTCTATCTCCCCGGGTTGGATTGAAACACGCGGTGCCGTTTATAGCGGGGCAGATGCTAGCCAACACCCTGCCGGGCGTGTCGGCACGCCGGAGGACATAGCCCACATGGTCCTTTATCTTTGCTCCTCCAAAGCAGGCTTCATCACGGGAGAAAATATCTGCATCGATGGGGGGATGACACGCCAAATGATTTACCACGGAGAACACGGCTGGCACTTGCAAGATTAACTGCCGCGCCCTTTTGCCTATGCCCCTTCCCTTTGCTAATCCCGGCTTACATGATGCCTCAGCCATTATTCCCTTGGTGGCTGCCGCGCACGGTATGAGCAACGATTTGGCTTTTGCCAATATCTACTTACTGCGAGAGAAATATAAAACACAAGTGGCCATCCAAGGTGGATTCTTGTTTCGACACTATGGCGGACATGGCCGCTTGCAGGGCTACGCCTTCCCCTGTGGCCTGGGTGATGTGGAATGGGCCTTGCAGCAAATAGAAGACGATGCCGCCGCCCGGAAGCGCCCCTGCCGCTTTTGCTTGCTCACGGAAACGGATGCCGCCCTCCTACAACAGCTCCGCCCCCATACCTACCATTACACAACGGATCCCGGTGATGCCGACTTCATCTACCACCGCACGGATTTAGCCGAGCTCCCCGGTACCATGTTCCACAAAAAACGAAATCACATCGCACGCTTCTGCCGCCAATATGCCAACTGGCATTTTGAAGCTTTGACAGATGCTACCGTGCAAGATGCCTGCTCCGTGGCAGAACAATGGCTCGCTGCGCGAGAAGATGACTCCCCCTCCCTCCTGCACGAGCAAAACGCCATCCGGGCCGCCTTGGCCCACATGAAAGAACTCTCCCTGACAGGCGGCCTTCTCTATGTGGATGAAAAACCCGTCGGCATGTCACTCGCCTCTTTCATCTCTCCGGACACAGCTGACATCCACTACGAAAAATGCCTGCCCGCATTCCGCGATGCTTATCCCATCATCAACCGCGAAATGGCGCGCAAACTCTCCTGCCGCTTCATCAACCGTGAGGAAGATTTGAATCAACCCGGTTTGCGCCAAGCAAAGTTGTCCTACCGCCCTACCCTGCTCCTCCGTAAACTTAACGCCATCCCCCGCACCCCTCCATGCTGACCCACATCTTCAGCCCTACCACTTGTGCTCAATGCCGCCTCTGTTGCAATTTTTGCCAACGCTCCGCTTGGGAAACCCCTTTCCTCGAGCCCGAACTTGCAACGCAATTGGTACAGGATGGCCTTCCCCTTACTACACGCCCCCATGGCGCAAAGAGTTTTACCCTGCCCTTTGCTACATCTGACCCCGAGGAAAATTGCAACTGCCCTCTGCTGGATACTTCCACCGGCTGCTCCCTCCCCCGCGATAAACGCCCCTTTGAATGCCGCGTTTGGCCCATCCGCCTCATGCTCGATGAGCAACACCGACTTTGCATTGCTTGCTACAAAGATTGCCCTGCCCTGCTCCATCCCGATACCTGGCAAAAATTGGTCGACTACGCAACAGGCGAACTTCTACCCACCCTCCTTGATTATGCAGAGCGCTTCCCCGAAAGTATTCGCCCACTCGATGCGCACTATACCATCATTTGGAGAAATAAAAAAGCCGCTGCGCCGTCAGTGGTATGAGAGCCACGTTCCCGTTAGCTAGGTGGGTGCGGAGCCGGAGTTCTCTGAGGTATCCATTGGACGGAACATTAACTCCCTTGGCTTTTGTGCCCCTTATTATATTACATCGGTCCGGGCCTGTAGAACCACGCGTCACGAACGCAGCAGCAAGTGCTATATACCATAAATTCATCCCCACAGCAAGCTTTTTAGAGCTGCCGACAAGATAACTTTTGTTCCATGTGGAACAATATACAGACATGCGCGGAGATTGACAAATGACCCTATAAGGTGTATATAACGCGCGAGATGACCATTCCTACACAACTTTCCCAACAACTTGCTGCTGTTCTCAAGCAAATTGTGGGTGATGCCCTGCCGGAAGGCTTTAGCCCTGCCGTCACACCCTCACAAGATTTGCGCTTTGGTGACTACCAAAGCAATGCAGCTATGATGCTTGCCAAACAGGCACGCATGAATCCCCGCCAATTGGCTACACAAGTGGTGGAGCAATTTGGCGATTCACCGATTGCTACACTTGAAATTGCCGGCCCGGGTTTCATCAATTTCCGCATCCGACCGGAGTACTTTGCTGCCAACACAGCCGCTATGCTTCACGATGATCGCTTGGGTGTTGCTCTCGTAGAACAACCAAAAACACTCGTCATCGACTTCTCTGCCCCCAACGTGGCCAAGCCCATGCATGTGGGCCATATCCGCTCCACCATCATCGGCGATACTCTCGGCCGCTTGGCTCGCTTTATGGGTCACACGGTGATTACGGATAATCACATCGGTGACTGGGGTACCCAGTTCGGCATGATTTTGTGGGGCTGGAAAAACATTCTCAATCAAGAAGACCTCGATAAGGACCCAATTGAAGCCTTACTCTCTGTCTATAAAGAAGTTAACACAAAATGCAAGGAAGAAGAAGGCTTGCTTGATATCTGTAAGGCTGAATTAGTGAAGCTGCAAAGCGGTGATGCTGAAAACCTGGATATATGGAAGCGCTGCATCGCTGTCACCAAAATTGGGCTGGAGAAAATTTACAGCCAACTCAACATCAGCTTTGATTACTGGCTGGGTGAGAGTGCCTACAACGATGCACTGGCACCCTTGGTGGAAGACCTCATTGCAAAAGGTATCGCCCGCGAAAGCGATGGCGCCATCTGTGTCTTCTCCGATGGTTTCCACAAGCCACAAAATGACCCCTTCCTTGTGCAAAAAAATGGCGAATGGCTGCCCGTGCCCGCCATCATCCGCAAGGCAGATGGTGGCTTCCTCTACGCCACGACCGACTTGGCTACCCTGGATTATCGCACCCAAAACTTCAATGCAGATTCCATCTGGTACGTCGTCGGCGCACCCCAGGATAAACACTTCAAGCAGATATTCGACATCGAACGTATGCGCGGCGTAACTGGTGATTTCCGCCATGTTGCCTTTGGTTCCATCTTGGGCAAAGACCGTAAGCCCTTCAAAACACGTTCCGGTGACACTGTAAGCTTGCAAGACGTTATTAATGAAGCAGTTACGCGTGCTTCAAAGGTCATCGACGAAAAGAGCCCTGATATGGCCGAAGAACAAAAGCAACAAGTGGCCAAGATGGTGGGTATCGGTGCTATCAAGTTTGCAGAATTGTCCCAAAACCGCATGAGCGACTACATCTTCGACTGGGACAAAATGCTTGCGCTCACCGGTGATACTGCCCCCTATCTGCAGAACTCGTACGTGCGAGTACGCTCCATCTTCCGCAAGATTGAGGCCCCCTTCTCTGCCCCGCAATCCATCATCTTGGAAGCAGACGCTGAAATTCATTTGGCACGTATGCTCGTACGCTACGGCGAAGTTGTCCCCTCTACCTTGGATGACTGCCGCCCGAATCTTCTCGCAGCATACCTCTACGATTTAGCGCGCGCATTCCATAGTTTCTATGAAGCATGCCCTGTCCTCCGTAGCGAAGGTGCCGTACGCGAAAGTCGTCTCGCCCTGTGCGAATTGACAGCCCGCGTCCTTAAACACGGCATGGGTCTCTTTGGTATTGATATGCCTGAACGCATGTAAAATGTTCCATGTGGAACAAATTTTAGCTACTATTGCCATCTCCGGATTCTTCTTTTCGGCTATGGCGCAAGAAGAGTCGGCACAAAATCCTGTGCCGACTCTTGCTTTTCCGTTGAGTACCGACAACGAAAGTAGCAAGAATGAAACGCATGCGGGTCTCATTGATTTATTGTTTGGGTGGGATGAATCTGCACACTTACATTTTCAAGAGGCCACCAAACATGATCCGACAAATGCACTAGCATACGCCGGATTGTGTCTCAGCAATCCGCAGGATGAAGAATCCCGCATGCAACTCAAAAAGATTTACGAAAGCCAAGACACATCATTGTTGTCACATGAAACATTCTTCATTGAATCACTTCTCAAGCTATCTGCCGGGCATTACCAAGCTGCTTGTCAAGATTTCTGTGCGCGAGCAGATAAATACAGAGCGGATAAAATTGCCAATGTCTGGGCTGTCATTTTACTGCACAGTTCAGATTTAGCTTATCATCCTGATACAGGAGCACCCGGCCCACAGCAAGCCGAAGCTTTGAAGAGAATTGAAAAACTCAGTGCATCCTATCCTGATGATGCACTTATATCATACGCGCGCGCGTACGTAGAACAATCTGCTCCCCAAGTATCGGGTGATGCTCTCGCTTCCGCTTTACAAACTGCAGAAGCTTTTCCCAATCACCCTATGCCACAGTTCCTCATGGGGCACTTACTGAGCCGTGTCGGCCAGTACTCCGAAGCTGCCAAGTATTTCAATAAGGCAGCTCGGTTGGCCGCAACGCGTGGTCTCACACTAGAAAACTCTCCCTTGTGGTGGAAATTGCGCCTCTGTGAAGCCACAGCTCTCTGGAGCGCCGGTCAGACCTCCAGAGCAGAGAAGCTTATCAAAGCTCTCAACTCTACACCGATTGATGAATCTAAGAGACTCACAGAAGCATCTATCATTCGCCGCTGGGAATGCAACACGCTTCCTCTCCGTCTCCTCGTTGCAAGCAACACAGTGCCGAGTCAACGAGCCATTTCGCGAGCATCCCAAGCTGCCACACCAAAAACAGCTTGGAAAAGTAATGATTACGTACTTCACGTGCGCGATTGCCTCCGCGCTACGCTTTCTGCACGCCTGAAAGCGAAGCAGGGAAAATGGAAAGAAGCTGCACACTCCCTCCAACTCGCTGAAAAAGCTAAAGAATGCCTCGACCAATCTTATGATGCCTTGGCCGATGAATCTCCTTTGCTTCTCACACCCTGGCACCGAGCTCAAGAAGCCTGCACCATCGCTATCAATTTAGCCAAGGCTTCCCTCTACTCCGATACAAAACAAATCTGGCTCGATAATGCTAAAGCCGCGCGTAAAGCGCCTAATCTCATGTTCCCCCCCGTCATACCTGTGCGCTAAATCACGGCAGGGCAGGGGATATATGAATGTTCCATGTGGAACATTTTACTTTTACTTACTGTTTGACATTTCGTCCGTTTTTGGTAGAATTTGCCTATGATGAAAAGGCACTCATTTCTTTGGTTGACGCTTCTTACCACGATGGTTTTTATGAGCTCGTGCGCCTATATGCAGACGAATAAAAACGTGGCAGAGATGGGCTGTCGGTATGAAGGAAAGCTCGTAGAAATGCCCAATTGTTCCACATGGAACATTTACAAATCGGGGGGAAAATGGTACATTGCGGCCAAAAAAGTTGAATTAAAAAAGCACTATCCGGTGATACGAGACACCATTTTATATACGGAGAACAACGAACCGACATACGAAATTTTACCGAATGCCAATCAGCACAAAGTATGTTATCATCCCATATCGGAGGGAACAGCACAAGTACTGATGCGGACAGATGGATATGCTGATTTAGGAGATTTGGCAGAGGAAATAAAGAGCACCCCGGGAGATTGGGTAGAGACATTGAGTCACGCGCGGAGCTATCCCATACGGGCCCATATAGAGTGTCCAAAAGACATGAACGACCGACTCATAGCCGGAGCTCGCACACCGGAGAAAACACCCTTTGGAAATCAGGTATTGAGTGGGATTGAATTGGTGTTGATAGATACTCCCGGTACGATTCTTTACAACGTGGCAATACCCCTTATGGCACCTATAAAGTTCTTTTCAGAGTTTACTATAAAGTATTGATAATCAATAACTAACGATACTTATTAACTAAAATTGTGAATAAATACTGTGAATAAGTGTGAATGAAGGTGTGAATAAGATTTTTTTTCACAGGACGATGCACTTATCGACGAAACTATTCACCGAAGGGAGCAGCAGCAGATATATAAAAATCAAACAGATAGAGTACTTGTGAGACTTATTCACATACCATATGATGATGAAATTTAAATTTAAATTCTTCTATCATCAGAGAGGGTATCGAACATGCGCTCATGTGAGAGGCTTTGACAAAGGCGCAACGAAAGATAAAATAGCTGCATGAACACACAGAGCATAGAACCGGATGAACTTTGGATGTACCGAGCCCTCTCCCAAGCGCGGCAGGGATTGGGCACTACCAGTCCTAATCCGCCGGTAGGGGCTGTCATTGTAAAAGACAATTTACTTTTAGGAGAGGGATTTCATGAAAGAGTAGGGGAGCCGCATGCTGAACGCCGAGCCATAGCCAATGCTATTTTACGCGGGCATGAGGCACGCCTAAAAGGAGCTACAATCTATGTGACCTTGGAACCATGCTCTAGCTATGGGCGTACACCGCCTTGCACGGAGGCTATCATCCAATGCGGTATCAGTAAGGTGGTGTATGGCACTACCGATCCGGACGCGCGCCACCAAGGACGCGCAGATGAGGTTTTAAAAGCAGCCGGGGTGCATGTACGCAGCGGGGTGTGCAAAGAAGCTTGTGATGCTTTTTTACGGCCATGGATGCATGCTGTGCGCCACGGTCGACCTTGGGTGGTGGCCAAGGTGGCATGCAGTCTGGATGGGAGGATGACCCGCAGCAGCGGAGCTTGGCTCAGCTGCCGGGAATCTGTGAAAGAGGCGCACCAATTGCGTTTGGAAAGTGATGCGATTTTGGTAGGTGGCAACACCGTGCGCACGGATGACCCAGCATTGACCATTCGCACACCGAAAACGGGTATCCCCAAGGCGAAGGTGCAGCCTTGGCGCATCATCCTGACGCGAGATGAACATACTTTGCCCCGCAAAGCAAAATTGCTGAGCGATGATGAATCCCAGCGTACGCTCGTATGCGAGAACGTGCAAGATTTAAAAGCTTGGCTGGAATCATTGTACCGTGAATACGGAATTGTGCAGCTCATGTTGGAATGCGGTGGCACATTGCTGCGGCAATTTTTGGAGCAGGGGATGGTCAATGAATGGGTGCAGATTCTGACACCGCGAATCTCCGGCGGCCCGGACGAAATGGTGCCCGGCGATTACCTGCCGCAAGAGCTCAATATTGAAACCGAATATCACCTTAGCTGCGGCAGAGATATTCTCATCCGCGGTATCATCCGATAAAGCTTATGGAGCCGGGCAGGGGACAGCGTGTTGTGAAATGCATCATCGGTGCAGCGGTTTTTTACCTCTTGTTACCCAACCTGCTTTTTCTTCTGGGGTGGGTTCAATGGTATTGGGCAGTACCTGTCTGTATTTTGCTGGTATGTTCATTTTTTCGGATTTTGCGCTGCATACCGGATGCACCATTTCAATTTCAGCGTTCAGATGCGTACATTTTGCCACTTTTGGTAGCAGGCGCTGCTCTTTGCACGGAATGTTTGGGGCTGCATGGGCACATGCCGCAAACGTGGGATTATGTGGTGAGAAATCCCATTTATGAGACTTTAGTCCGGTGTGATTGGCCATTGTATAACGCCGAGGGAGGTTATTTTGTGTACTACATGGCGTATTGGTTGCCACCGGCTCTCATGTCAAAGGTATTGGGTTTTGCCATATCTCCTATCTCTATTTTGTGGATATGGAATGCCATGGGTGTCCTTCTTCTGTTGCTTACGTTGTGGTTGCGGTGGAGGAAACGAGTAGGAATCATCCTGCTTCTGATTTTGGCGATGGGGTCGCTCAACGACCTGCGGCGCATCTACGGATTAGCCAAATGGACTTGGGAGCAATGTCCCGCTCTTGAGTGGATAGAACCTTTTGTTCGTGTTTTGACCGATTGGACCAACTACTTCTTTCTGGGATTGTGGAATCAGATTGCCATCAATACACCCCATACAGCTTTACCGGTGTGCTTGGTTATCGCAATCGTTTTGAGTAAGCGATTGCCCTGGCGGCATATTCCCTATACATCTGCCTTGGCTGTTTTGTGGTCTCCCTTGGCCTCTGCTTGCATGCTACCTTGGCTCATGGTCTACATGAAGTCGAAGTTAAGCCGGTTTTCAGGTTTTATCGAGTTGTTTCGCCCTTGCAGCATGTGGGGCGCACTGGGATTACTGTGTTGCGTGGTCATGTATTTTTCTTGCATGGAATCCGGCATGATACACGCTGTGTGGGCCCCATCCCCTTACTACAATGAATGGATGAAGGATGATGTGATGCGGGTCATCAAGTCCTTGTTTATTACGTGTCAGATGCTGATACCGGCTTTTGTTTTTTTGGGAAGCAAATACAAAAGAACAGCTGCGTTTGTTGTGAGTGCAGCTCTTATTTGCTTTTTGCCTTTTGTATGGGTAGGCTATGAGAATAACGAACTTCTTTTTAAGGGGAGTGCGGTCATCATGATGTTGCTTGTTATTCTTTATGCTTCACGCTTCATTTATTCTCACGGAATATGGCGGCTGCTTCTTATTGCATTTGTCGTATTATCGGCTGCTGAGTTTATGTGGGATATGGCCTTTCGTGTCATTCACAAATACACGTGGAGTGAAGAAGGAATTTCCCGCAACATCAAAGATGAATGGGCAGGGCATCTCAATCATCCTCAGCATAGCGCTTATAAAAACTTCTTTGGCCACAGGCCATGTGGCCACCTACTGTACAGTCAATCCGGTGAATCAGCCTTGTATGTACTTCGTCCCTTTGCTTCCGGTAAAACGGCTGAAGATGCAAATCCTGAGCGTTTGAAATAAAGGATTGCACAACAGTGTAAAATCTGCTATCATCGCCCCTGCGAGGGCGTTGTACAACATAACAGCCCCTCTTTCTGCTTTTATGAGTTTCCCATTTTTCAGCAAACTGCGCAATAAAAGAGCGTACATGCAGCTTGTTCGCCACGAGTTGCAGAAGGTGCGTGCTGAAATTGCAAACCAAGCCGAATCCTTTGAGCCTTATGTACGTGAGTACATGATTAAAGTGTGCAAGGGGCAGGGCAAAATGATTCGTCCGGGGTTGGTCCTGTTGACAGCTGCCGCCACCGGCGGTATTAAGGATGAACACATCACCTTTGCGGCTTTGCTGGAAATGATACACATGGCATCTCTTGTGCACGATGATGTCTTGGATAAAGCTGATACGCGTCGTGATTTACCTACACCCAATGCTTTGTGGGGCAATGAGTTAGCTGTTTTGCTGGGCGATACCTTGCTGGCCCAGGCCATTGTGATGGGTACGGAGATAGGCGGCAGCAAATTTTGCCGCAAGATGGCCATAGCCATGCGCGATTTGTGCCAAGGCGAGGTAGCACAATCCACCCGCTTGTGGGATTTGGACATGAGCCGTGCAGAGTACTATGAAATCATCCGCAAGAAAACAGCCACCTTGTTTGCTGTGGCCATGAGCGGGGCAGGGTATCTGCAAGGCTTGGATGATGAGATGGTGGAGCACTTGAACCGCATGGGTACCTTGCTGGGCATTGCTTACCAGATATACGATGACTGCTTGGACTTGACCGGTGCAGATGATGAAGCCGGTAAGACACTGGGTACGGATGCAGAAAAGGGCAAATTGACGCTGCCCATGTTCTTCTTGCTGGAATCCAGCAGTGAAGACGTGGCTGCGTACATGCATGAAGCGATTGAAAACCACGAGACGATAGATTACGCTCGGCTGAAAGGTACTGAAGCCTTTGAAGAGGCTATCAAACTTTCTGTGGATGAAGGGCTGGCGCGCATGGAAGAGGCGCGAGAAGTGCTGTGGTTGCTGCCGGAATCCCCCGCGCGTGAAGCCTTGGCAGAAATGACTTACCGCGTGGATGAAATGCTGCGAGATTGCTGCAATTAACCCATTTTCGAGCCATGATACGCCCTGAAAAAATGGTGCCGCAGACACCTGGCATTGCCAAAACGGTGTGGAAACTCATCTACAGCGAAGCAGAAACAGTGGCCCAAACGGAGCCGAAATTGGCCGGCATGCTGGATGACGTGGTGTTGAGCCGCAATTCTCTTTGCAGCGCTGTAGCAGTACGCTTAGCGCGCAAGCTTTCTCGCCGCGATATAGGCCGAGATGATTTAGAACCGCTTATTCGCACCATATTGCGCAATAATCCCACAGCGGTTGATTGCTTGGCGGCGGATATCATGGCGGTGGTGGATCGTGATGCCGCCTGTCACAACGCCTTGGAGCCTCTGTTGTTTTTCAAGGGTTTTCATGCCCTGGCTACCTATCGTGTGGCTCACTTATTGTGGCAGGAAGGCAGGCACCTGCTGGCGCTTCTTTTCCAAAGCATCGGCAGCGAAGTATTCGGGGTGGATATTCACCCTGCGGCACGCATTGGTTGTGGCATTTTGTTGGACCACGGCACAGGATTTGTGGTGGGTGAAACCGCCATCATCGAGAATGATGTGTCCATGCTGCACGAAGTAACTTTGGGTGGTACCGGCAAAGAAAAGGGTGGCGATCGCCATCCTGTGGTGCGCAGTGGTGTGCTCATTGGTGCCGGTGCCAAGATATTGGGCCGCGTGGAAATTGGCGAGGGTGCCAAGATTGCCGCCTCATCTGTGGTGCTGCGCGATGTAGCGCCGCACACCACGGTGGCCGGCGTACCTGCCGTGCTCGTTGGTTCGGTGGCAGAAGATGCCCCGGCACTGGGTATGCGTCAATGTATCTCAGAATCATGATTCGGGAGTTGGACATTCACCTGCCATTGCGCAAGGTCGGCAAAGCGGAAGCTTGCCGCAAAGCTGCTGCGCAGAAGTTGGGCATTTCTCCCAAGCGCATCCAGGGGATGCGACTGCTCAAGGAGAGTATTGATGCTCGCCGCCGTCCCATTTGCAAGCAATTACGCTATCTTGTAGCGGTGGATGAAGACTTGCCCGCCGCGGAGGAACTGGTATGCCAATACCCCAGTGTGCCCGCTGATGCTCGCCGCGTCATTATTGTGGGCAGCGGTCCTAGTGGTTTGTTTGCGGCCTTGCGCTGCTTGGAATTGGGGCTCAAGCCCATCATTTTGGAGCGCGGCAAAGACGTATCTGCCCGCCGTTTCGACCTGCAACCCATCAACTGCCAAGGCTACGTGGTAGAGGATTCTAACTACTGCTTCGGCGAGGGCGGAGCCGGTACTTTTTCCGATGGCAAACTCTTCACCCGTGCTACAAAACGTGGCCCTGTGATGGAGATTTACAAGACTTTTGTCGCCCACGGTGCGGCCCCGGAAATCATGACGGATGCCCACCCGCACATTGGTTCCAACAAACTGCCCAACATCATCCGTGCCATGCGCCATAGCATCCTCAATGCCGGTGGCGAGGTGTATTTCGGCACGCGGGTGAACGGCTTGCTCAAGTCCATTGATGGCAAGCACCTGTGCGGAGTACGCACGGCAGATGGCCGAGAGTGGCAGGGCGATGCTGTCATTTTGGCCACGGGCCATAGCGCGCGCGACGTGTACCGCATGTTGTCTGCTGAGGGAGTGCAGCTGGAGCGCAAGCCCTTTGCCGTGGGTGTGCGTATTGAGCACCCGCAAGCACTCATTGATGCCGCGCAATATCACCTGCGCCCCGGGGAAGTGCGCCCGCAAGAATTGCCCGCTGCCCGCTATACCTTGGCCACCAAGATACGCGAGCGCGGTGTGCATTCCTTCTGCATGTGCCCCGGTGGTTTCATTGTGCCCGCTGCCACAGAGAATGATGAAGTGGTGGTGAATGGCATGTCTCTTTCCCGCCGCAACTCCCCCTTTGCCAATTCCGGTTTTGTAGTGACGGTGGAGCCGGAAGATACCGATTTGTATTTGCCGGAGCATGGCATGCTTTCTGGCATTGCCTATCAAAAAGCTTTGGAGATTGCCACCTCGCAAGCAGGTGGTGGCATGCAAAAAGCACCCGCCCAGCGTGTGCTGGATTTCCTTGCAGGGCGTGTTTCCGACACCCTGCCGCGCACGAGCTACCACCCCGGTATCACGGCGTGGGATTTGAATGCTCTGCTGCCTGAAAGTGTGTGCACCCGAATGCGAGAGGGCTTGCAATTCTTTGACCGCAAGCTGCGAGGTTTTGCCGGTGAGGATGCGCTGCTCATCGGCTGCGAGACACGCACCAGCTCCCCCGTGCGCATACCGCGCGATGCCGCCACCTTGCAGCACCCGCAGCTGGCAGGTCTGTTCCCCTGTGGAGAGGGCGCGGGCTACGCAGGTGGCATCGTTTCTGCGGCTTTGGATGGGCGCCGCTGTGCCGAGGCCGTAGCAGCTCTCTTCTAAAGAATATAGAGCGTGTGCGGTTGGGTACCCGGTGCATCAAAGGCCGTGCAGACCTTCTTTGGCGCGTCTTTCACCAAATCAATCAGGCGAATAGCCTGCGTGGGACAAGCCGCTTGGCAAGCCGTCTGTGGGGGCGTGCCACTGGCTTTGGCGGCGTTGATGCGCTGCACACAGTAGGTGCATTTTTCCATCACTCCGCGGGAGCGCACCGTCACACTCGGATTGGGGGGTAGCTTGGTCGCCGCGCGAGATTGCTTGGCGTAGTCGTAGAAATTGAAGGTGCGAGCCTGGTAGGGGCAAGCTGCAGAGCAATAACGCGTACCCCAGCAGCGGGGGTACACCATCGCGTTGAGCCCATCACTCGTGTGCACCGTGGCATTCACGGGGCAGACTGCTTCGCAGGGTGCGTCCTCGCAATGGCGGCATGCCATGGGCACAAACAGCAGGGTGTTTGTGGTGGCATTCAAGTATGAATCAATGCGCAGCCATTGCATATCTCGCCGGCGCATCATTTCTTCTTTACCCACGGTGGGGATGTTGTTTTCCGCGCGGCAAGCTACCACGCAAGCAGCGCAGCCGATACAGGCGCTCACATCAATCGTCATTCCCCATTGGGGAGAGGGTGCAGACGGTGCCGTATACAAAGACAGCCTCGGTGTGCATCGACTCTTTTCTTTGAGTAAAGGGTATGGTTGCTCACACAAATCATAGGAGCTTGCACCCTCCAATCCGGGCAACATGGGGAACAGTGTTTCCCCTATGCCCGGCCATGGTTGAGCGGGTAGGGTGTATTGCTTCACCCGTACGGAAACAGGGCGGTGTTTGGGCGGCAGCTTCATTCGTTTGCGCTGCACATACACGGCCGGTGCACCGGCGTAGCCGCTAAGAGGATCGTACGTTTCCTGCAACCAGCGATTGTGCAGAAAGCGCCCGTCTGCAAAGAATGGGTGTACATACGGCACGTGTTTGTCGGTCACAGGACAGGGAGTGGGCAGGGGGCAAGCCCCATTCACAAAGCCCTTTTTGAGTGCCTGAGGCAAGTTGCCAATCACTTTTTCCACCCACGTGCGGGCCGGAAGTCTGTGGCATGCTTCACCCGGCGACAGTTGTCCATCATGTAGCAACGCATGCAAGGCATCAGCCTCCGAAACAGCCATGCGCAGCGGCTGCAACACGGGCTGGCGTAGGCACAAGTTGCCATGAGCATCTGCCTCTGCACCCCATTCTTCCAAAAAGTGAGTCTGCGGTACAGTGTATTGGCAGCACTTGGACGTTTCATCTTCAAACAAAGAAAAACGCACCGTTTCGGCACTTGTTTGCCGCAGCATGTCCGCAAAATCCGGGTGAAACGCCGCCACATCTGCCGGGGTGAAAATGAAGAGCAAATCTGTGTCCGGCATATCAGTCATCAGCTCTTGCAAACAGCCAAAACCTGTCGGGTAAAGGCTGGGTTTACCCACCGTTGCATCTTGCACGGCCTCCAAAGCCTCAAAAGTGGTGCAGCGGGGTTGGCAAACAGTATCGTAGGCATAACACTTGACTCCCCCATGAGCCATGAGCGCTGCGCATTGTTGTTGGCGGATAGGGGAATAGCCCTGCGGCAGCAACAATGCAGTGCGCCGACCATCCTGAATCGCCCGAGCCCACGCGCGAAAGGCCCCTTGCAGGCCCTCCCACGGGTATGTTTTGCCGTTGAAGGTGGGCGAACTAGCCCGCCGCTCGTTGTACAAGTCCAAGATGGCGGCTTGGACAAAGGCGGGGAGCCCGTGGCGGGCGGTGTAAGCAGGATTCGGTTGAAGGGAAGTGGGGATCGCATCGTGGCACACGGCTAGCATGGGCAATGCCCCATTGGCCCACGGCATGCAGGTAGCAAAGCATGTCGCTTCCCCTGGGCGCAGCCACTCCGGGCCATCTTCTGGCTGCACTGCATACTCCTGCGCGCGCCTGCAAGCCGGCAGTGCCGCCAGAGCCAGCAATCCCAACCCCTTTAACAGCGCGCGCCTCGTTGGAGAAAAATCCTGCATGCCGCCTATTCTACCGCTCATCTTCCGTGCCGACAAGACAAATCCTTGCAATTACAACATGGCAGTGCTTGCCAAAGACGAACAATTTTGCTATGATAATCCGCGATGAAACCCGTCATTTCCATACTGGCAGGGGCCGTGGCAGCTCTCACACTTTGTGGGCAGCAGGCTATGGCCGACCGCAATTCGGACTACTGGGCTCCGGAAAATATGGCCGCTCGACAATGCGCATCTGTACATTTGGGCTATCTGCCGGCCATCCCCTCACACACCGCCGCCTACACGGAAATCGTGGTAGAAAAAAGTGCTCCGGGCACATACTTTGCCTGCAACAATTTTGGCTGCGGATACATTGGCGTGCAGGAATTGGCTGAAAAAGAACCCGGCGGCCGTGGCCAGCGTGTGGCTATTTTCTCCATTTGGGATGCCAAAGACAGCGGGGACAACCCCCATGCCGCCCCGGAGGAAGAACGCGCCAAGTTGGTGCAGAAAGGCCGTTTGGTGACAACTCGCCGCTTTGGAGGCGAGGGCACAGGCGGCAACTCCATGCGCCCCTTCAACTGGAAGGAAGGCGAAAAGATTCGCACCTTGGTGATTGAGCGTCCGGACGGCGAAGATTTCCGCCAACTGGCAGGCTACATTTGGGACCCGGAAACGAATCAATGGGAACTGCTGAGCTGCTGGCGCATCCAGGCGCTGAAACGCGGTTTGGGTGGCGGCTGTGGCTTTGTAGAGGATTTCCGCCGCAATGTAGAATCCAAGAAGTACGAACGCCGCGCGACATTCGGTCCCGCTTGGCGCTGGGCAGATAACAAGTGGAGCCAGGCTTCTGAATTCCGCTTCACCAAAGATGGTAACCCCAACATGGAAATCAACTGCCGCTTCAACCCTGCACTGGGCTTCTTCTCCCTGGCAAGCGGCGGCAATATCAAGCCTGAGGCCGATTTCCAACTCTGGGAAAACAAACCTTTGCCCACGCCTTCTACTGCCAAGGAACCCGGCGAGGACGTGATGAAGCTCATCAACGCTCCCAAGCTGGAACCCATCTCCTACGAACAGTAAGCAACCTCCCTCCTTTCTTCGCCATGAAAATCGTCAGCTGGAACGTCAACGGCATCCGCGCCACGCTGGGCAAAGGCCTGGCTGAAAAGATGGATGAACTGGCACCGGATATTCTTTGCTTGCAGGAAATCAAAGCTCGCCCTGAGCAGGTGAGCGACCTCTGGCTGGCATCATGGCCGCATGCGCTGTGGAATCCTGCTCAGAGGCCGGGGTATTCCGGCGTGCTCATCCTTTCCCGGGTGCAGCCCCTGAGCACTTCCACAGGCATTGGTGTGCCTGAGCATGATACGGAGGGGCGCGTGGCCACCATGGAGTTTGAAGATTTTTACCTGGTGAATTGCTACACACCCAATTCTCAGAACGAATTGGCACGCTTGCCCTATCGCCAAGAGTGGGATGCCGCTTTCCGCGCCTATGTTTCCCGTTTGGCCGAGACAAAACCCGTGGTCTTCTGCGGTGATTTGAACGTGGCGCACGAGGAGATAGACCTGGCTCGCCCGGCAGCCAACCATTTTAGCGCCGGTTTCTCTGATGAAGAGCGCGCCGGCTTCACACAGCTCTTGCAAGCCGGCTTTGCCGATACCTTTCGCCGCCTGCACCCCGATGCGCGCGATGCGTACTCCTGGTGGAGCTTCCGTGGCGGTGCCCGCGCTAGGAACGTGGGCTGGCGTATCGATTACTTCTGCGTCTCTGAATCCCTCCTGCCGCGCGTGGCGGAGGCCAAGATTCACGCAGATGTGACCGGCTCCGACCATTGCCCTGTATCCGTCATTCTTCAGTAATTCACTTTCCTTGTTGACGCACAGAAAGTGCTTGACAAGCTGCCGGCACCACGGCATAATCCCCGCACCGCTTTTGCGGGGTATGGAGAGATGGCTGAGTTGGTCTAAGGCACTCGACTCGAAATCGAGCGTGGCAGAGATGTCACCGTGGGTTCGAATCCCACTCTCTCCGCTAAAGCACCTTGCGCATCACCTCGCTCAAGGTGCTTTTTGCAGATAAATGTCGGGGATTTATCGGTGGCGATGATGGCGGTGGTGATTATCGCGATGATGACGGTGGCGATTTTTATCGCGGTCGCGGCGGTCGTCACGGCGCTCGATGCGTTTTTCACGGGCGCGGTGTTCGCTGTAATCCTGGCCGGCGTTCAGGAGAGTTTGGAGGGTGGATTGCTGCTGCACAGGGGTGGCTGGTTGGGCCATGAGTGGGCTTGCAGCAGCGGCAGCAACAAGGGTGAGTATAATGCTATGTGTATTCATGATGAAGGAATAAAACGAATGGACTCTATGGGCCTTGCATCCGTTCAGAAACAGGGAACTCAGAAAAGACGAGAAGAGAAAAGCGATTTTCTCTTTTTGGATTGCAAGAGGGGATGAAAATTGCTAGAATAAGCTCGTATGGAGTACACGCCGGGTGTAAGCCGAGCCGGATTGGCCGAGCAGGAAAGACGTGTCCGAGACTTGGAAGAAGAGCTCGCACAGTGTCGCGCAGCAGCAAATATGCTGCGCGCGGAGCTTGTTGCCGGCGATGCGGGAGCCCCGCTCCCGGAGTGGCCCAAGGGCGAGAAAACGGATTTTCATTACTTGGCCCCCCTCAATCCGGCGGGACGATTGAGCCGCAAGTGGAAACTGGGTAGCGGATTGAGCTGCACCGAAGTATCACCCCTGCCGGCGGAAGAACAGAGTACCCCGGCTGAGCCGGAGCGTAGTTTGCGGCTCTATGGTCTGTTAAGCAATGGCAGTCCTTGGCAGGTCTGTGTGCCATTTAGCCGCATGGCCAGCTACGGTGGCTGTGTGATAGGCCGCTGCGAAGAATCTGCCGACATTGTGCTGGCAGAGCCCGGCATTTCCCGCAGCCATGCCCGCTTGGAGCTGACAGACGAAGGATTGGTGGTGACGGATGAGAACTCCACCAACGGCGTGTGGGTCAACGACACGCAACTAAACGCTTATCACCGCCAAATGTCCTTGGAAGATGGAGCTACGCTTACACTAGGTAATATTATTTTACGAGCAGAATACAACTAGAACACATCATGACGACACGCACCTTGATTTGCACCTTTGCCCTCTGCACTATCGGCTTTGCCACGGCTGCGGAAGAAACCACTTCTTCTGTGCTGTGGTACAAGCAACCGGCAATGATACACGAAACACCCCTTCCGTGGGCAACTACAGCTGTGGCCACCGGCAATTTGCCCGGCAAACCGGCCAAGAACGGTGAGGGAAAACGCACCAATGATCCGTGGGAATCCCAGACACTTCCCATCGGCAATGGCCGCATAGGCGGTACCGTATTTGGTGGTGATCACTTGGACCGCATCAACCTCAATGAAGTGAGCCTGTGGTCCGGCGGCCCGAATGCCCCCAAAAACGGGTATTTGTACAAATATGGTCCCACGGCCGGGAAAGATGCATTCGGCAGCTACCAGCCATTTGGCAATCTTTATGTGCAATTTACCCTGCCGGAAGAGAAGGTGCAGCATTACCGCCGAGTGCTGGATTTGCAGACGGCTGTGCACAGCACCGGCTTTACCTGCGGCGGGGTGGAGCACAAGCGTGCCAGCTTTGTGAGCGAGCCGGATGACGTGTTGGTATACACCGCTTCGGCAAGCGAACCCGGGCAGGTGGAAGCCAAGATTGCGCTGATGCCCTACCACAACGTGAGCTATTCCGTGGCGCAGGGAAATACGATTATCATGAGCGGCACACTGGCCAACGGTCAGCTTTTTGAGGGGCGCATCCAAGTGCGCACCCAAGGCGGCAAGGCACGCATTGTGCAGGCCGGCAAAAAAGAGGTGAAGTTGAGCTATGATAGCCCCCGCAATCGGGACGCTGTGCAGCCCGTGATTGACCCCACCGGTATTCCCTACGTGGAAGTGACCGGGGCGGATTCCATGGCGGTCATTGTAACCATGGCTACCAACTACAAGCAGAGCTACAAGGCTCAATGGGTTGGCAAAGAACCCTCCGTGCGTAATAAAGCTATCATGTCCAAAGTGAGCACCAAATCGGTGGAAGATATTCTTGCAGACCATGTGGCTAACTACAGCTCACTCTACAACCGCATGAGCATCTATCTGGGCAGCGCCGGGGAATCCGTGGAAGCATTGCCGACAGATGAACGCATAGCGCGCTACAAGACAACCCAACACGATCCCGGTTTGGAGGCTCTCATCTACAAGTATGGGCGCTACGTGCTCATCAGCGGTTCGCGCCCGGGCAATCTGCCGGTAAACCTGCAAGGCATTTGGAACAACAAGGTGCATGCCCCTTGGGCCAGCGATTATCACAACAACATCAACCTCCAGATGTGCTATTGGGGCGCAGAGGTGGCCAACCTCTCGGAATGCCACACGCCGCTCATTCGCTTCATTGATACCATGCGCCAGCCGCTCCGCGAATCCACCCAAAAAGAATTTGGCAAGCGCGTGCGCGGTTGGACCACCCGCATTTCCCAAAACCCGTGGGGTGGTGGTGGCTGGATTAAGTGGAATCCCCCTGTCAACGCTTGGTATGCTCTGCACCTGTGGGATCACTATCAGTACACAGGGGATATTGAATATCTGCGCAAAACAGCCTACCCTATCCTCAAGGAAATCTGCCATTTCTGGGAAGATGAACTCAAGGAAGTCGGCGCAAATGGAGTGGGGCTCAAGACCCAAAATGGGGAAAAGGCTCCCATCAAGGACCTGACAGTGGAAGAATTCCCGGAGTTGGCAGAAATCAAACCCGGCACTTTGGTATGCCCCATGGGGTGGTCTCACGAATGGGGTCCGCTGGAAGACGGCTGCATGCATGACCAACAACTGGTGTGGGAGCTCTTCGAAAACACCATTGCCGCAGCCCGCATTCTGGGCGTGGATGAGGAGTGGACCGACAAACTGGCTGACAAGCAAAAGCGCTTGGCCGGCAATCGTATAGGTGCCGGCGGCTACTTGCAGGAGTGGATTGTAGACCGCCAGACATTCCCGAATGGCAAAAGCTCGCTCAGCGGCCAACGCCACACCTCTCACCTCATTGGGGTGTTCCCCGGTACCTCCATCTCCTTGGCTAAAACACCGGAATTGGCCAAAGCAGCCATGAAGAGCTTGGAGCTGCGTGGTCTGACAGCCGATAACCGCCGCAGCTGGACCTGGCCGTGGCGCACCGCACTGTGGGCTCGCTTCGGCAACGCGGACAAAGCCCACTCCATGGTGCAGCATTATATTTGCTACAACCTGCTGGATAACCTCTTCGGCGACCACCCCCCCATGCAGATGGACGGCACCTTCGGCATGACCGGCGGTATGAGCGAAATGCTCCTGCAAAGCCATGCCGGGCAGATTGAACTGCTGCCCGCCCTGCCTGCTGCTTGGAAAGAGGGCTACGTGAGCGGTATTCGTGCTCGCGGCAACATCACTGTGAGCATCTCTTGGAAAAACGGCGAGGTGACCTCCTATACCCTCACCACCACCACACCCAATCCCAAACCTGTGACCGTGGTGGTCAACGGCATCGCCAAGGAAGCGACTCCCACCGTCGTGAAAAAATAATTCACCTCCCACGCTATTTTGCACCCCCGCTCCCGTTTGCCTAAGAGGCTGACAGGAGCGGGCTTTCTTTTGTGTTGGTATGCGTAAATTTGGCTTGACAATCAATCTTTGAGGCGTACAATTTTCGCCGCTTTATCTGTGCCGGAATGGCACCTGGATGCTTTTATACTAATTTACGACCATGAACAGTTACCGTACCCATACGTGTGATGCACTGCGCCCCGCAGACGTGGGCAGTGATGTGACCCTAGTCGGTTGGGTGGACACCGTACGCGACCACGGCGGTGTAATCTTCATCGACCTCCGCGACCGCGCCGGCAAAACCCAGGTAGTCTTCCACCCCGAGAATAATGCCGCTCTGGCCGCAGAAGCAGAATCTCTTCGCGTTGAATCCGTTATCCAAGTGAGCGGCAAGGTTGTGCATCGTCTCAAGACGGATGAAGTGGATGCCACGAACCCTGATTTAGCTACCGGCGAGATTGAGGTGGAAGCCACGACCATGAATGTGCTCAACCGCGCAGCGGTGCTGCCCTTCCAGCTGGACCGCAACATCTCCAACGAGGACATTCGCATGAAGTACCGCTTCCTCGACCTGCGCCGCCCCAACATGCAGCGCAACATGATTTTGCGCCATCGCATTACCAAGGCCATGCGCGACTACTTGGACGAGCAATCCTTCTTGGAGATTGAGACCCCCATCCTCTCCAAGAGTACCCCTGAGGGTGCACGCGACTTCTTGGTGCCCAGCCGCTTGGCTCCCGGTTGCTTCTATGCTCTGCCGCAGGCTCCCCAGCAGTACAAGCAACTGCTCATGGTAGCCGGCATGGAGCGCTACTTCCAGGTAGCTCGCTGCTTCCGCGATGAAGACTTGCGCGCTGACCGCCAGCCCGAGTTCACCCAGATTGATATTGAGGCCTCATTCATCACCCCGGAGGACGTGTACAAGTGGATTGAAGAGATGCTGCAGCGCGTGTTCAAGGAATCCGTGGGCCGCGATATCAGCATCCCCTTCCCCCGCATGACTTGGCATGATGCCATGGATCAGTACGGCTCCGACAAGCCCGAACGCCGCTTCGAAATGAAGCTCACCGACTGCTCCGATATCTTCGCCACCAGCGATTTCCGCGTTTTCTCCGGCGCTATTGCCAATGGCGGTGTGGTCAAGGCCATCAATGCCAAAAACTTCTCCCCCTCCGTGGGCCAGATTGATTCCCTCACCCAGACAGCCGTAGAAGCCGGTGCCAAGGGCTTGGCTTACATCAAGGTGCGCGATGTCAACGAACGCGACGGCTGGAAGAGCCCCATCACCAAGCGCCTCACAGATGCTGAAATTGAGGCTCTGAAGCAGCGCCTGAACATCGAGAGTGGCGACTGCATCTTCTTTGCAGCCGGCCCCTGGGAGGAAAGCTGCACCATCCTTGGCCGTGTGCGTCTGGAATGCGCCGAATACATGGAGCTGCTCAAGGGAAACACCGATGTGGACCTCTTCTGGGTCACCCGCTTCCCCCTCTTTGGCTGGGATGCCGAAGAACAGCGCTACTGCGCCATACACCACCCCTTCACCCGCCCCGTCCCCGAGGATGTGGATAAGGTGCTGCGTGGTGAAATCTCCACCGACCTCTGCGCCGAGGCCTACGACATCATCTTCAACGGCAACGAACTGGGTGGCGGCTCCATCCGCATCCATGAAAAGGATCTTCAGGATGCCACCTTCCGCGCTCTGGGGCTGGATGATGCCACCATCCAAGAGCAGTTTGGCCACATTCTCAGTGCATTCTCCTTCGGCGCACCGCCCCACGGTGGTCTTGCCTTGGGGCTGGACCGTGTGGTCATGCTCATCGCCGGTTGCGATTCCATCCGCGAGGTGATGGCCTTCCCGAAGAACAACCGCGGTGCGGACCTCATGAGCGAATCTCCCGCCCCGGCAGAGCCCAATCAGCTGCGCGACATTCACATCCAAGTCAAGCTGCCGGAGAAACTCCGCCAAAAACTCGAGGCCGAAAAAGCCGCCGCTGCCGAGCAGCAGGCCTAAGCCCTACACAACACCCATCTTATCAGTCGCCGTTGCACATTATGCAACGGCGGCTTTTTCGCTCGCCACCCGGTTACACTCGCCGGGGCGTTCTTCATCTTCCTTGTCATGCCGAAGTGCGTGACACGGCGGTGGAATTTCCCCCGCTCCGGGTTATCACCGCTCCGCTATGGCCTCTGTCACCTTGTGCACCGCTGGCGCGGCTCCGGGGTTCGCATGTGTCATGTGTTACATGTCCAGGTGGCAAGCCCCCTGCCTATTGGTATGCCGCCCGTTGACACGGGCTCAAAGTAAGCGCACATGGTGTGCGCGGGTAGTAAATTTCCCGCGGCATGCGCCGCGGCAAGATGAGAGTCCCGGAGGGACGGCATAGAGTAGCCAGGGGGCTTGCCCCCTGGACACATATCCCACGAAGTATATGAACCCCGACAGCCGCGCCAGCGGGCGTGCGCCAGCACGCGGGTGATATAAAGCGAGGCATGTGTATGTGCTGCATGATAAATACCATATACCAAAGCTATAAATTTTATCTTGCCTTGCAATAATGTGCATGATAGCATGCAACATATCGATATTGTATGGGAAATTCATATATCAACGTTAACATTCATATTATATTTCACATTAAAAGTACCGGAAGTATAATGCGAGAAGAAGATTTACCGGAAATTTTTCGGTATATAGGTGGACTCATACGTAAGTTATCCGGATATGCGTATCAAGTCGGAGGAAGACCGGACCATATCCATATTTTAACATCATTACCCGTCACAATCACATTGTCGGATTTGGTACGTGCCATCAAGTCAAATACAAGTCGATGGCTAAAAACATTGCATCCATGTTATAGGACAGTATCATGGCAAGAAGGATATGGTGCATTTTCTGTAAGCGCATCTAATAAACAAGCTGTGATTGATTATATTTCCAATCAAAAGGAACATCATAATAAATTGTCGACACAAGAGGAGTTTATGGTATTTTTGAAGAAACATGGGCTACAATTGAATCCTCGTGTCGAAAATCAAGATAACGGCTAACAGGTAATACGGAATCCATACTGTGCTCAGAGCCAGCCCCCTTATGCCACCCTGCGCTTCGCGCACCGCTTCGCGGCTGTCGGGGTTCCGGTTCGTTATTTCATGGTGAGCAGGGGGCAAGCCCCCTGCCTATTGGTATGCCGCCCGTTGGCACGGGCTCAAAATCAGCGCACGTGGTGCGCGGGTAGTAAATTCCCCGCGGCGTATGCCGCGGGGAATTTACTACCCGCGGCGTATGCCGCGGCAAGATGAGAGTCCCGGAGGGACGGCATATAGTAGACAGGGGGCTTGCCCCCTGGACACATATCCCACGAAGTATACGAACCCCGCCAGCCGCGCCAGCGGGCGTGCGCAGCACGCGGGTGACATAAAGCGGGGCATGGGTACGACGCGGCGCTTTATGCCACCCTGCGCTCCGCGCACCGCTGACGCGGCTGACGGGGTTCCGGTTCGTTATTTCATGGTGAGCAGGGGGCAAGCCCCCTGCCTATTGCTATGCCGCCCGTTAGCACGGGCTCAAAATCAGCGCACAGTGTGCGCGGGTAGCAAATTCCCTGCGGCGCATGCTGCGGCAAGATGCACCCTACACCTTTTCTTGCGCGACCGCGCCACTTTTTTTTCAATGTGAAATGTGAAAGATGAATGTTGCAATAGATATTCGAGCACCAGCAGCTATTTAAGCCACATCTCGCCCAAGGCGTTTTCCCTGACAGTCACAGGCATTTTCTTGCCTTTAGCGCAAAAGATGGTAGAATAAGCGCATGAAGATGAGCTCGTACATCTACTTGCTGATGCTGGCCTTGGTGCTGCCGGTTGGTGCCCAGAGCCCGGATTTAATTGATGAAGACCGCGATTTGGTGCGTGTGATGCGCCATCCGGACGGTTCGCGCTCGGTGTACAAAAGGCAGGCCGGCTGGCGCGGCATGCGCTGCGCCACCTACACAGCCAGTGGCAAATTGGCAGCCATCAATGACTACACCGAAGGGCGTTACGGCCAGTTGGTGGGCTGCATTATCTATGACAGCCGCCGCCAGCCCATCTACAAAGTAGCCTACGGCTATGACAGCAATGCCCGACTGATTGAGGAGCGCATGTTCTCCCACCCCGAAGGAAAATTGGTACAGCGCGTGCTCTACAAGTATGATGCGAGCGGCAACCGCTCCAAGCCCGTCATCATCTCGCTCAACATGGGCGGCGGCGCACAAAACATCACGCCCACCTTCAATGACGATGTGCAAAAGACGCACCGCAGCCTCAACCGCGGGCGCCGTTAAGTTTCACCCTCAATCCCCCTATCAAGCAGCATGGAATCATTCTCTTGGCAAGGCCGCGATGACAACGGCAACAAAGTGGTATATGAAGCCAGTCACTTTGGCGGCTGGTGGCAGCTGACCTGCACCCCCAAGGTGGGGCGCTCGCAGCGAGATGAAGTGGTGGCGGAGCCCGTGGAGTTCACAGAAGACCTGTGGCAGGAGCTGCGCGATTTGTTGTGGCGCAAGTACCAACGCCGCCGTGTGGCGTGGGATATGGTGCAGCACATAGATGATATTTTGGCCGGCAAGGCCCGCAACGAGCGCCGCGACCGCCGCTAATCCCGCTCCCCCACCCGCAGGCCATGATGACTGAACACGACATGATACACTGCACCGAGCCCGCCCGCCAGCTGGAGCGAGCCATCGCCATCATGCACCGTCTCCGCCAACCCGGGGGTTGCCCGTGGGATGCCGAACAAACGCATGATAGCATCATCCCCAACATGCTGGAGGAAGCCTACGAGTGCATCGATGCCCTGCGCGAGCGCAACTGGGCACACATACGCGAGGAGCTGGGAGATGTGTTGCTGCAAGTCATTTTTCATGCAGAGCTGACCGCCACCAACCCGGAAGCCGGTTTCGGCATGGCAGACATTGCCCGCGAGCTGAGCGATAAATTGGTGCGCCGCCACCCCCATGTCTTTGCTGATTCACAGGTGAGCGACACAGAGGGCGTGCTGACTCAGTGGGACCAAATTAAACGCAAGGAACACGCCATCGAGGACAAGCCCTACCTGCAAGATTGCGGCAAGGGGCTGCCCGCTATGCTGCGAGCCTACAAAATCACCAAAAAAGTGGCCAAGGTGGGCTTCGACTGGCCGGACCACGCCGGTGTGGTAGAGAAAATTCAGGAAGAGACGGCAGAAGTGGCCGATACGCTCGACCTGCCGGATACCGCCCCGCAGGTGGCAGAAGAGTTGGGCGATTTGCTCTTCACCATCGTGAACCTGTGCCGCCGCCGCGGTATCGACCCCGAGATTGCGTTGGATGCCGCCAACCGCAAGTTTGAGCGCCGTTTCAACGCCGTAGAGCGCAAGCTGCGGCAAGATGGGCTCACGCTGCAAGAAGCACCGGTAGAGCGCATGGAGGCCGCTTGGCAGCAAGTGAAACAAGAAGAAGCCTAAAGAAGCCGCACCTTCCTCTCCCTATGCAAAGTCGGGACCAGATGATAGCACCGCCATGCCGAGCCGCCCTCGCGCTGCTTACCGTGCTTTGCATCAGCTCGTGCTCGTGGCTAGGCCAGCGCACCGAGGTAGAGGAACTGCCCACCGCCCCGGATCCCAAAAGCGCAGCGGAAGCAGCTGCTCACATCGGCAACCCGCTCCTCCCCAACAGGGGAGACCCCAACGCCATCAACTACACTGTCACCACCTCTGAGGAGTTGGAAAAAATTGACAACGGCTCGGATGAGGAGCTCATCTGGACCAACCCCGACAACCCGGATGAAGAATTGCCGGATTTGGTGGCTGCTTTTGAAAACAAGCGCCGTGGCAACGGCTGGTTCCAGGATATGGGGCGAGCCGTCAAGCATGCCAAGCGAGAGGGCTACCCCCTCATTGTCTGGTTTCATGATTCCGTGACCAGCCCCAAGAGTAAAACATTGGGCGCAGAACTGCTGGATACGCCGGAGTTCAACAACTGGTGCCAAGACCGCGTGGTGCGGGTGAAATTGGATGCCGGCGCCTCGCTGGATGAAACAGCCCGCTCCTCTGCCAAGTACAACATGCGCTCCATCAACTCCCTGCAGCGCCGCTACGGCCTGAGCCGCAAGCCGGCCTTGGCCGTCATCACCCCCCAAGGTAAAATTGTGGCTCGCATCGATGGGTTTGATGGCTTTGTGTCCGGCGTAGACCAAGAATTACGCCACGGCGTAGCCCAAGCGGAAAAGGAGTACGGTGAATACAAAGAAATGCTGCGCACCAAGGGCTACCGCGAGTGGCACTCCCGCAAGGGCAACAAAGATATCTTTGCACGCTTGCAGCGCTTCGACGAGAAAAACAACATGGTCTACCTGCGCGAACCCGGTGGCAAAATTACCCGTACACGCCTGGAGAGCTTCTCCCGCGCCGATATTGATTATCTGGACGAACAAGCACGTAACAACAACAAATAAAAGCCCCCGCATGAGCAAATCCGATGCCACCAAAGCGCAAATCATGCGCGCTGCCGTGCAGGTATTCACCCGCTTGGGGTATGATGGTGCAGCCGTGCGGGATATTGCCAACGCCGCAGGCGTGAACTTGGGGCTCATTCGCTACCACTTCGGGCACAAGGCAGATTTGTACCGTGATACCCTCGCCTACATCTCTGAGCAATACAACGAGGTGTGCTTGCAAGCCCTACACCACGCTAAAGAGGCGGCCAACGCCCCCGAATCCATCATTTACTCCTGGCTGGCGGCTCCTATCACCCATTGGCAAGATGATACTGTGGCCACCGGGGAGGAGGTGCTCTGCTTCCTCAACAAAATGGGCTACGAACCCGCCGAATTAACACGCGATGTGTACGAATCGCACTACTCCTACGCACTGCAAGAGTGGCAAGATGCGGTGCGGGCGCATTTCCCGGGTATACGGCAGGGAGACTGGCTCTGGTGCCTGACCTGCCTACGCGGCATGTACTTCAACATTGTAGCGCACAATGATTTTACCCTGTGGGGCGTACCCTCCATCCGCGATAAAGAAGCCGCCATCCAGCGCTTGGCGGCAGATGCCGTGGCCCTGCTGCGCACTTACTCAGCCTGAGCCCCGGCTGCTGGCTTACAACGCGCTACCAGCGCGTTCCATTTCTCTAAAGACGCGCGGATGCGCTCCGGCGGTACCGAGCGCGATAGCTCCCAGCTCAGCGGCATATCCTGCGTAAAAAACTGTGGCAACAAGCGCTCAAAATCGACATCGCCTCCGCGGTAGTAGAAGGGCTCGCGGTGATCGCGGGCGGGCCAATCCACATCATTCACATGAGCCCCGTAGAGCCAAGGCTGCAAGCGGCGCAAATACTGCTCGTGATGAAGCAAAAGCAAATTGTGCTTGCGCTGAATATGCCCGAAATCATGCCAATAGCGCACAGCGGCCACGGTATCGAACTCTTGCATAAGCCGCAGCATTTCATCCTCGCCGGGTGTTTGCTCCAAGTGGCTGCGCCCCTCCACCCCCAGTATCAAGCCACGTTTTTCTGCCAGCTCTGCCAGGCGATACAAGGCAACGCGCGCTCGCTCGTAATACAGCGGGCTCAACCGCTCCCGGCGGCGCACAATCTCCCACTTGCGCCGGGCGTACTCACGCGTGCCTTGCAGGCCATGGCGTACCATGCGCTCCAACTCGCGCGTGCCGGCACGTCCGCGCAAAAGCTCCACACTCCCCATGTGCAGCACCACATAGCGCGCACCCATGCGCTCTGCCGCCATGAGCGTCTCCTCCGTCAACCGCATCGCGCGTTCACGCTCGCTCTCCCGGTGTGAGGTAAATCGGTAGGCATCCGGCACATCCCCCTTCACCTCAATGGGCGCCGGGCAAAAATTGTGTACACCTGCCACTCGTATACATCCACTTTCCACCGCCTTGATGATTCCCGGCAGCATCGAGAGCGGTAAGCCGTGCGATACCTCAATCGTATCGAAGCCCAGCTCGCGAATCTCCGCGCACATAGCCTCTCCATCCTTGTGGCGGTGGCTATTCCAGCATGTGGAAAATACATTCACGCCCCCAAGCATACCTGCCGCACCCCGCTCTTGCAAGCCTTTTTGCTGCTTCAAGACAAAAAGAGGGAGGGGAGGAATAATGTCCGCTCCTCCCCTCCCAAACCCCTGGAATTATGTCAGTAAGAATGGTAGTATGTAGGCTCCTTATCAGGAGTGCATGGGCATGAGTACATACAGGAACTCATCTGCCACACGCATGACTCCCGGGCTGGAAGAATCTATCAAATCCAGCGCTACTTCATTGTCGCCCACAGCCTTGAGGGGGGCTTGGATGAAGTCGGCGTTGAAGGTGATGGCCAGCTCACGGCCGTTGTAGTCGATGGGCATTTCTTCGTTGGCATCGCCCAATTCAGCAGCGCTGGATTGCACCTCCATCATGCCGGGAGAGAAGCGGAAGGTGACGGTGTTGGTCTTTTCTGCGGAGAGCAGGGAGACGCGGCGCACGATTTCGTTCAAATCCTGAGCGGGCATGGTGATGCGCTCGCTGTAGCGGCCGGGAATCACTTGGCGATAGTTGGGATAGTTGCCGTCAATCAGCTTGGTGATGAGCAGCGTGTCTCCAAAGTCGAAGGAAGCCTGGTTGCTGGTGATGCGCACCATCACATCGCCGGTATCGCCCAAGAGACGGTGAATTTCTGCTACGGCGCGGCTGGGAATATCGATGCACACCTGCTGGGATTCGGGGAACTCCAAATCGTTCTCAAAGAGAGCCAAGCGGCGGCCATCGGTTGCCACCAAGGTGAGCTTGCCGTCCTGGAAACAGGTGTAGATACCGTTGAGCACATAGCGCGTACCATCGTTGGAGATGGCAAACTCCGTGTAGCGAATGCCGCGGTTGAGCATGCCCTGCGGTACTTTGAATTCGCGTGCTTCCTTGAAAACAGGCATCTGCGGGTACTCATCGGCGGCGATGCCATTCAGGCGGAATTTGGCGCGGTTGCAGCAAATGGTGGCGGTGGTGCCGCGTACCTCGATGCTGATTTCACCATCCCGCATTTCGCGCACGATGCTCTGCAGCTTTTTGGCAGGCAGGGTGGCAGCCCCGGGGGTGGTGACGATACAGGGTACCTTGGCCAGAATGGTCAGCTCCATGTTGGTGGTGGTGAGCTTCAGCTCCCCATCTGCTGCTTCCAGCAATACGTTGGAGAGAATCGGCAGACTCGGGCGGTTCGATACCACACCGGCTACTTTGTTCAGGCCGTCCAGCAGGACTTGTTTTGCAAGGGCGAATTTCATGACTTATTCCTTTTGGTTGCATGCATTTTACTGTTTTCCATTTACCCTTGCAAGCTCAATTATCTATTTTTACCAGATTTTCTATAAGTTTATGTCAGGGTGTACTACATCTTGTGTTTTTTACGTGCGCGTATATACATGCTGTGCGTGCATGACAAAAAAGCGGTATTTCACTTTTCTTAAATGAAATACCGATGGGGGGGAAAGCCTGTTATCAAGAAGACACAAGGGAGCATAGCAACTCTTAAAGGCGCTATGTAATCTTGACCAAAAAAGTACGTGTGATGGTCAATGATATGGATGGCACAGATTGCTTTGAGAATGGGGGAGGGAATCGAAGCTTGCTTTTTGAACTTCTTGTTTTATGGCAGTGGTGTGGCAAATCAGCAAGTGAAAGCATTGCGTGCGAGGCCGGCGAGGGCGGTTTCGCGGTAGCCGGATTGGAGGGCTCGGCCCGTTTCATCCATGGTGGCAATGACACTATCGAGGCTCACGAAATGGGAGCCATCGCCGCGCATGGCTAGGCGGGCGGCATTCACGGCTTTGACGGCGCCGATGGCGTTGCGCTCGATGCAGGGGACTTGGACGAGGCCGCAGATGGGGTCGCAGGTGAGGCCGAGGTTGTGTTCCATGGCAATTTCTGCGGCGTTTTCCACTTGGGCTACGGTGCCGCCCATGGCAGCGGTGAGACCCGCAGCCGCCATAGAGCAAGCCACTCCTACCTCACCTTGGCAGCCGACTTCTGCGCCGGAGATGGAGGCATTGGCGCGGTAGAGGCTGCAAATGGCAGAGGCGGTGAGCAGGAATGTTTCCATACCGCTGTCCAGGTCCGTGGGGGATTTCTTGCTACCGTAGCGTTCGAAGTAGCGGAGCACGGCGGGGAGCACCCCTGCAGAGCCCATGGTGGGGGCCGTGACTACGCGACCGCCGGCGGCATTTTCCTCGGACACGGCAAAGGCCCAGAGGTTAATCCAGTCGATGATGGTGAGGGCATCGGTAGCGTTGCGGTGAAACTGGTCTTCCAGGCTCATGTAGATTTGGGGTGCGCGGCGAGCGAGGCGAAGCTCACCGGGCAGGGTACCCCAAGTGCTGATACCGCGTTCTACCGCCTGCTGCATGGCGGAGATGATGCGGCGCAGGCGCGCCTTGAGCAAGGGGGCAGGGTAGAGGGATGTTTCATTGCGGCGCACCAGCTCGGCAATGCTCATCTTGTGTTTGTAGCACAGGGATACCAACTCATCACAGGAATTGAACTCGAAGGGCACCGGGCGAGGGTTCTGCGGCGGGGTATCCATCTCATCTGCGCGGCGCACAGCCCCGCCGCCAACAGAGAAGTACACCTCATCTGCCAAGTGAGAGCCCTGTGTATCCAGTGCGCGGAAACGCATACCGTTGGCATGCTGTGGCAGGAAGGTGTCTTTTTGCAGAATGATGTCTGCCTGCACATCAAAATCAATAGCGTGTGTGCCCCCAAGAGCCAGCTTTTTTTGTTCCTTTACCTCGCCCAGAAAATCGTGGTTGAGGTTCATGCTTTCGGCTTCCAGCCCCAGTAGGCCATACACCACGGCAGAAGGGGTGCCGTGCCCCTCCCCGGTGAGAGCAAGAGAGCCGTATAAATCTACCTTGACGCTGTGCACAGTGGTGAATTTGCCGGCGCGTTGCAACTCTGCCACAAAGCGTGCGGCTGCGCGCATGGGCCCCATGGTGTGGGAGCTGGAGGGGCCAATGCCGATGGAGAATACATCAAAAAAGCTGGTGTACATGCGGGGGGAAGGGTGCTGATGAGAGAAAAAAGCCCGACCCGGCTGACAAGGAGCGGGTCGGGCAGCGGTATGAAGACCGAAAGTCTTACTTGATAAGGCCCAGCTCCTTGCCGGCGGTGGCGAAGGCAGCGATGGCGCGGTCAAGCTGCTCGGTGGTGTGGGCAGCGGAAATTTGCGTGCGGATGCGTGCCTGTTCCTTGGGCACCACGGGGTAGAAGAAGCCCATGGCATACACACCCAATTCCAAGAGGCGGTTGCTCATCTTCTGGGAGAGGGCAGCATCACCAATCATGACAGGCACGATGGCGTGGCCGGCACCGGCCAGCGTGAAGCCGCATTCCTCCATACCCTTGCGGAAGTAGGCAGCGTTACTCTGCACGCGCTCTACCAGCTCGGTGGAGCTCTCCAGGATATCCAGCACCTTGATGGTGGTGGCGGCGATGGCGGGCATCACGCTGTTGGAGAACAGGTAGGGGCGGGATTTCTGGCGAAGCATGTCCACAATCTCCTTGCGGGCGGATACGTAGCCGCCGGAGGCGCCACCCAGAGCCTTGCCGAAGGTGCCGGTGGTGATGTCTATCTTGCCGAAGAGACCGCAGTGCTCGTGCGTACCGCGACCACGCTTGCCCAACACGCCTGTGGCATGGGATTCATCGAAGTGCACCAGAGCACCATACTTCTCGGCAAGCTCGTGAATCTTGTCCAAGCTGGCCACAATGCCGTCCATTGAGAACACGCCGTCCGTAGAAATCAGGATGGTACGGGCGCCGGCAGCCTTGGCTTCCTGAAGCTTGGCTTCCAAATCCTCCATGTCGTTGTTCTTGTAGCGGTAGCGGGCAGCCTTGCAAAGGCGCACACCATCGATGATGGAAGCGTGGTTCAGAGAGTCGGAGATGATGGCATCTTCCTTGCTGAGCAGAGCCTCGAACAAACCGCCGTTGGCATCAAAGCAGGAGCCGAACAGGATGGTGTCTTCTGTGCCGAGGAAGGCGCTCAGACGCTCTTCCAGCGTCTTGTGCAGAGTCTGGGTGCCGCAGATGAAACGCACGGAGGCCATGCCATAGCCCCAGCGATCGATGGCGTCCTTGGCGGCGGCTTCCAGCTCAGGGCTATTGGCCAAGCCCAAGTAGTTGTTGGCGCACATGTTGATGACGCTGCTGCCATCCTTCAGGCCTACTTCCGAGTACTGGGGTGTGGCAATGAAACGCTCTTCCTTAAACAGGCCGGCTGCTTTCAAATCAGCCAAGTCTGATACCAATCGGTTCTTAAAATCAGTGTTGTACATAACTCTCAAAACGGGCTTACACGAGTCCGCGGGGATTGTAGTACCCCCGCGCTCTCATGTCAAGCGAGATATTGCCAAGCAGTTAGCTGAAAACACATTTTATGCACAGAGTGCGGAGAAAGAATGGGTGCCGCGCGGTAATTAACCTTGAGTTGGGGGCCAGCTTGGGATAGAATGCAGGGCATGCAACCCGTACTGTTTTTGATGGCTCCCGGATTTGAGGAGATTGAATTTTGCGCCCCGGTGGATATTCTGCGCCGCATGGAAGTACCGGTCACCCTCGTCGGAGTGCAAGGGCGGCAGGTGGAGGGGGCCCACGGCATCACCATGCAGGCGGATATGCTGCTGGTAGATGTAGACAGCAGCCAATACAGCGGGGTGGTGTTGCCCGGTGGGGCGGCATCCTGGACTCTGCGTGATACGCCCGGGGTGCTCAAGCTGGTGCGGGAGATGCAGGCGGCAGATAAGTTGGTGGCAGCTATTTGCGCGGCCCCCATTGCGCTGGAAGCCGCCGGGGTCATCAAGGGAAGAAAGATTACCTGCTATCCGGCCAAGGCCGTGACAGATGACATCAAATCGGCCTCATCCCTATCGGACGAGCCGGCCGTGCGGGAGGGCAACCTCATCACCGGGCGCGGCCCCGGAGCGGCCTTGGAGTTCGGCTACACACTGGCGGCCTACTTCTGCCCGCAGGACAAGGTAGATGCCCTGCGCCGCGAAATGTGCGCGGATAAGTAAGCGCATCATTTCCAGCGGCAAGGGGGCATAACCCGGAGCGAGCATTCCCTGCTTTTGCGTGGCGAACATTCTTCTTGCTTTCGCCGGGTGAATTCGCTACAATGGCCGCGTGAGTTATCAGGTTTTTGCCAGAAAGTACAGACCCCGCACATTCAAGGATGTGTTGGGTCAGGATCATGTGGTGCGCACCCTTTGCAATGCTATTGAGCAGAAGCGCTTGGCGCATGCATACCTCTTTGTGGGGCCGCGTGGCACCGGCAAGACCTCCACTGCCCGTATTTTTGCCAAGGCGCTCAACTGCACCGGCGGACCCAGCATTGATTTTGACCCCGATGAAGATGTGTGCCGCGAAATTGCCGAAGGCCGCAGCCTGGATGTGCTGGAGATTGACGGTGCATCCAACCGCGGTATCGACAACATACGCGACCTGCGAGACAACGTGCAATTTGCGCCCACGCGCGGGCAGTACCGCATCATTTACATTGACGAGGTGCACATGCTCACCAAGGAATCGTTCAACGCTCTGCTCAAGACCTTGGAAGAGCCGCCGGCGCACGTCATGTTCATCTTTGCGACCACCGAGCCGCACAAGATACTGCCCACCATTCTTTCCCGCTGCCAGCGATTTGATTTGCGCCCCATCCCGGCAGATATCATTGCCAATCATTTGGTGAACATTGCTGCTAACGAAGGGGTGAGCCTGAGCGAAGCTGCCGCATTTGCCATTGCCCGCGTGGCCGATGGCGGTATGCGCGATGCCCAGTCCATGCTCGACCAGCTCGTCTCTTTCTGCGGCAACAGCATCAGCGAGCAAAATGTGAACGATATCTTTGGCGTGACCAGCCGCGATACGGTGGCTCGTGCGCTTGCCTACATGCTGGATCGCCAGCTGCCCAGCCTGCTGCACCTGGTACATGAGCTGGCAGAAGCCGGGCGCGACATGGGGCAGTTGCTCTCCGAGCTCATGGGTGCCGTGCGAGAGCTACTGGTCAGCAAGGTAGCACCCAATGAGGCCGGTAACAGTCTGCCGGCAGAGTGGCGAGAAACACTCAACACCCTCCTTGCCCGCACCCCCACGGATAAAATCATCCGCCTCATGGAGGTACTCTCCACCGCAGAAGAACACATGCGCTGGAGCACCAACAAGCGCCTGCATCTGGAAATGGGGCTCATCCAAGCTGTGCACTCCTTGGCAGAGGCCAACGTGAGCGATATCATCCGCGCCTTGGCCGGTGCCCCCCTGCCGGAAACACCCATCGCCACCGAGCCCTTGCCCGCCGTGGCCATGCCCGGAGCACCCGCACCAGCCGCACCCGTGCCTGTGCCGGCCCCGCAGCCCGCGCCTGTGGCACCCGCCCCCGAGCCGGCCCCCATCATGGCGCAGGAAGACACCCGCCTAGAGCCCATAGATGACCAGCCGCCGTTCTTTGGTGACATGCCGGCCCCGGATAGGCCCGCCGAGCCCGCCTGCCCGGCGGAGCGCAACCTCGCCCCCGAGGATTGGGACAGCATCTTGGCGAGCGTGCGTACCAAAGCCCCGCTCAAGGCTGCCATGATTGGCAATACCCTTTTTGTGAGCGATGATGACGGCATGGTCATCATCGGTATTCACCCGGAGGATATCAACACCCGCGATGCGCTGCTCAGCGAGGCTATCATGGAGCTCGTGCGCGAAGCTGCCGGGGCTCTTTGCGGGCGACGCATCAACCTGCGTGTGGTGGCAGATGCCAGCGTTCCCCCGCCCGTGGTGGAGGAAATGCCCCCGCTGCCTCCCATGCCTGCCCCGGCGCCCAAACCTGCCAAAAAAGCGCCTGCAGATCCCGCCCCGGTAGAGGAAAAACCCGCTGCTCCCGCTTCCCTACGCCCCAGCGAAGAAGAATTTTACAATGATCCTCTCATTGAGCTTGCCCTCAAGGAGTTTCACGCAACCCTTATCAAAAACTAAACTGAATCTCGCATCATGAACATCCAAAAACTCATGAAACAAGCCCAGGCCATGCAAGCCAACATGGCACAGGCTCAGGCTAAATTGGCTGAAAAGCAATTTGTGGCCGAAGCTGCCGGCGGCAAAATCAAGGTGACAGCCACCGGCGCCGGCATGATTTCTGCCATCAGCATTGACCCCGCGGTCATCGACCCCGATGATGCCGAATTCCTGCAATCCCTCATCCTCAAAGCCGTGCAGGATGCCCTCACCGGTGCCCAAAAAATGGCCGAGAGCGAGATGCGCAAGGTGACGGGTGGCCTGGGCTTCCCCATGTAAGTAGCTCTTCATCCCCCCCCTTTTTTTTCCTATGCAAATTCGCGTGTCGGCTACTTGGGTGTCTCTTCTGCTCTGCATGACCGTCTCTGCGGAGGAAGTGTGCATCGGCACCCATGCGGCTAAAATTGTGCCCGAGCAGATTGCCGTACTCACCCTCACTGAGCGCGGTATTGTAACAGATTTTGCTGATACCAGCTCCCGCCTGGAGCAAGGGACGGTGGTGGCTAGGGTCAATAAGGACAAATTAGCACAGGAAAAGGAAGATATGGAGCTGCAGCTGGCTCGCGAGCGTATCACCAAAAAAGATGAGCTCCGTAAGCTGGAAACTGAAAAACGCAAAATTGAGTTCTATCTGCAACTCTCGGAAAATGAGCGCAAGTTTGCCACGGATGTTGTGCAAGCCAATGGGGCTGCCCCCACGCAGGAATCAATGGCAGACCTCGCAGAGCGTATGGATTTGCTCAAGCGTGAGCTGAGCACGATTGAACGCCGCAAACGTGCCGAATGGGAGGCGAAGAGTGAGACTTGCACCCTCAAGATGCCCTTTGACGGGCGCTTGCAATACAATGTTACCCTGCCCAAGGATGCCTCCAAGCCCTATGAAAATACAGGCATGGTGCAAACCTTTGCCACGGCCTGTGATGATTCTGCCTATTACATCACCATCAGCATCAACCGCAGTGAGCTCACCCAATTGCCGGCAGAAAAATTCCGCGCGGAAGTCAAATTGCCTGCCAATCAAGTCCTGCGCGGCAGCTATGCCTTCCGCCGGGTAGAGCGCGCCAATTCCGGCGGGGACATGCTGGTCTATTTCTTCAAGCTGCCGGCGGAAGACCATGCCACCGCTCACTCCATGATGGGGAGCAATGCGCAGGCGCAGCTCATTTATGATGCCGGGGAGGGGGTGCAGCGCGTGCGCAAGGCCACCCTCGCAGCACACCCCGAGGCCGCACGCTGCGAAAATTGGGAAGAGCTTGTGGAAGTGGCTTACCCGGGGCACCAGGTGGTCATCATTGCCGAGAGAGACATCATCATCTGCTCCGCCAGCACACCTGATAGGCCATGAAACTCATCTGCGAGAATATATCATTTGCCTATACTCGCCGGGAGCCGGTCATCGACCACTTCTCGCACACGTTTTGTCCCGGTATCACCATTCTCAAGGGGTATTCCGGTTCCGGCAAGACGACTCTTCTCAAGCTGCTGGCCGGTTATCTGAAAGTGCAGAGCGGGCGCATCATCACCCCCACCGGAGTGCGGGTGACCTCTCGCCGCTATCACCGGCGGGATGTAGCGTACATGTTCCAAGGTATCAACCTGCTGCCGCTCATGAGTGTGGAGCGCAACTTGCGCTTGGCGGCAGAGATGGCTGTGCTGCCGGCGCGCCAATGGAAACCGCGCTTCCAAAGTTTGTTGCAGGATTTGGGCTTGCAGGAGCTGCGGCACCGCCGCGCCGATAAGCTTTCCGGTGGCCAAGCACAGCGCGCGGCACTCGCCCGCACCCTCATGAAAGATGCCCCCACCGTCCTGCTGGATGAACCTACCTCCGGGCTGGATGATACCAACACCAATATCATTAAACAACTTATCCTCAAGGATGCTGCCAAGCGCATTTGCATCATCAGTACACACGATAGCCGCCTGATTGAACTGGCCGATGAAATCATTGATTTTGACAAGCCTGTATCTTGCTAAAGATACCATCCACCGCTGGTTTTCGCGCGTGTCCAGTCCCTTGGCCCGCGTGCTTGTGGTGTATTTCTTGGGTTTGTGTGCACTTTGCTCGCTGGGCAGCTATGCCTTGGCTACCAAAATTGTGCGAGATAAAATTATCTCGCGTGGTGGTGATTTGGTGCTGGTAAATATGTCTTCCTCCCGCGAGGCAGAGAAAGCTCAATTCCCCACCTTGGCGGAGATAAGCGAGCTGCTGGATGTGGATTCCTACGCCCTGACCATGGTAGGCTCTGCGCGGACCACAGGGGGGCGCCATGTGCCTGTTTATTCCTTTCCCTTTGATCGGATAGGGCAATATATGCCGATTATGGCATCCAGTGGTGGCCCCACTTTGCTGCAAGCTCCCGATAGCACATTGCCCTGCGGCCCGGCTGATGTGGAGTTCAAGGGTGAATCACGTACCGTGTTTGCGCGCTCCCTGCCGGAAAATCACCTCCTGATGCGCCTTATCCACCACCAAGGTATCATCGTACAGCAAGATTTCTTGCCGCAACAAGAGGCACAAGGCGTATTTCACCAAATGATTGTGCGGGTGCGCAACTTGGAAAATACGGAGTCCGTGCTCCGTGTAGAGCGCTATTTCAAGAATTACATCCGATTGGAAAAAGCCAACGGCAGCGTGGTATCTGCATCGCGTTTGCTGGAAGAGCTGGATACCGTCCTTTCCAAGCAAACTTTGTGCCGCCTCGCATTCTGCCTAGGTATCAGCTGTATTGTGGGTATTTTGCTTACCGCCCTGGCTGGTATGGAATACCGCCAGAATGAGTATATCTATACTCTCATGAAGAGTTTTGGCATTCACCCTATCATGTTGGTGGCCGCCTTCATCGTGGAAAATATCCTCATCGTGGGGGCTTCTTTTGTGGCCGCCATCGCCACGTTTATGTATTTCCAAAAAATGATTGTTTCCCAGCTGCTTAAATTGGGCAATTACAGTCTTTCACTCGATGAAATCATGCCGGAAATCCACATCATCGGCATCACGCTGGGTGTTTGTATCCTTGTTTCTTCCATTCCCATTATCATTGCTGCTCATAGAGATATAGGGCGCGTGCTCAAATAATTTTGACATGATGTCATGCGTGTACACATTTTATTCTTGATTCTCTGTTGTATTGTGGTAGAACTGACAAGTCATCTCCCTTTCCTGTGAGATTAAAACCTTAAACCTATTATATAAAAATGGATATTCAAGTTGCTGTCCTTTGCGACTACGCCGCCGACTATCAGGGCAAGCTCTGCGTGCAGGGTGCCTTCGATACTCTCTTTGCCCGCCAGTTCCCTGTCATTCACCCCGCTTGCGCCCTTGCTCTGCGCACCTGCATCGTCCCCGAGGACGCCGGTGACCACAAGCTCGGTATCTCCATCATTGATGAAGATGGTACCCCCATCGACAAGGAACGCATGCCCATCGTTGGTGACCTCAAGGTTGCTCTTCCCGAGGGTGCTTCTTTCCTCACCCGCAACCTTATCATGAACTTCCAGGGCCTCAAGTTTGAGAAGGCCGGTGTTTACACCGTTGAGGTGACCCTCGATGGCGAGACTCTTTCCCGCACTCCCATCCGCCTGGTGATGGTGCAGCCCGAGGCCTAATAAGGTTCCGTACTTCTATAGTTTAAAAAACCCCGCCATTCCTGAGAGAATGGCGGGGTTTTTGTCATGAGCGGGAAGCATGCAACATGCACAATGAGGGAAGCAAGCCATGCGGTGGGCGAGAAGCTCCCACGTCCAACTTCTGCCTCACCCAAGGTCTACGTTGCGCATATCGCCCGTTTCCAAGAAAGCTGTTTGGAAGGCAAAGGCCTTGGTGAGACTGTGGGGTGTATGGCCAATCGGGGTGAGAGCTAAGTAGCGGCGCAGCAGCGGGCGGTAATCCGGGTGGGCGCAATTATCGATGACAATTTCGGCGCGTTCGCGGGGGGATTTGCCGCGAAGGTCGGCTACGCCCTGTTCGGTGACGATGACATCTACATCGTGCTCCGTGTGGTCGGTATGGGAGACCATGGGTACAATGGAGGAGATAGCCCCGCGCTTGGTGACAGAGGGACAGGTGAAGATGGTGAGCACGGAGCAGCGGGCAAAGTCTCCCGAGCCGCCGATACCGTTCATGATGCGGTTGCCGTAGAAGTGGGTGGAGTTGATATTGCCGAAGAGGTCTGCCTCGATGGCGGTGTTCATGCATACCACGCCCAAGCGGCGGATGACGGAGGTGTTGTTGGAGATTTCTGCCGGGCGCAGCAGGAACTTGTCGCGGTAAAAATCAAAGTTTTGGTACACTTCCTCCAGCATCTCATCAGAAAGCAGCAGCGAGCAGCCCGAGGCGAAGGAACAGCGCCCACGCTGCATCAGCTTCACTACAGAATCTTGTATCACCTCGCCATACATGCGCACCGGCGGGATGATGTCCGAATCCCCCAGCGCTGCTAACACTGAGTTGGCTACATTGCCCACACCGCTCTGGATGGGCAGGAAACCCTCCGGGATGCGCCCCATGCGGTATTCTTCTTCCAAGAAGCGCACGACGTTGCGGCCGATGCGGTCTGTCTCCGGTGTGCCTTCCTTGAAGGCGGCAAAGCCATCCGGGCTGTGGGTGGGCACAATGCCCACAATCTTTTCCGGGTCTACCTTGAGCACGCGTGTGCCGATGCGGTCATCCTCATGATACAGCGGCACCAAGCAGCGGCCGGATTCATCATGGGAGATGTAGATATCGTGTATATCCTTGAGCTCGGGCTTGTGATAGGTGTTGAGCTCTAGAATAATGCGGTCTGCCAGCATGCAGAAAGCCGGGCTGTTGCCCATGCCCACGGTGAAGGTGAGCTCACCTTCATCCGTCACCTCGCTCACTTCTACAATGGCCGTCTTGACGCGTGGAATGTGCCCGTGGCGCATGGCGCGCATCATGAAGGAGAGGTGCATGTCGTTGTACGCTATGTCCCCCCTATCAATGGCTTTGCGCGTGACCGGGCAGGATTGATACGGCATGCGCAGTGATACCGCCTCTGCCTCCGACAGGAGCTTATCCACCAAATCCGTGGTGGAGGCACCCGTCATCAGCTTGATTTTGTAGGGGCGGCCTGCCTCATGCTCCGCCTTTGCTTTTGCCGCAATGGCTGCGGGGATTTTTTTGAGGGCACCTGCGTGGGCAAATCCGCTCATTCCCACGCATTCATCATGTTCGATGAGCGCGGCTGCTTCTTCCGGGGTCAGTATTTTGTAGCGCATAATGTTCCTTGCTTATGAGTATCAGCCAAAGCTAGAGTTAAGTCAAGCAAATTTACTCGCTTTTTGCACAATAACAGCCCGCTACCGCAGCAAGGCATACGCGAAAGCGGCTTGCAATTTGGGAGGTGAGGGGTAGAATGAGGGTGGTTATGTTGCAAAAGATACAGAGTATCAGTGCGTGGTTGGCGCAATATACCTCACCCTTTGTGGTGGGGGTGGCGGTGGTGGCTTTTTTTGTGCCGGGCATGTTCAGCTGGGTGCAGGGGGATGTGCAGGCGCTGGTGCTGGGGTTCATCATGCTGACGATGGGGATGACCCTGCGGCCCGTGGATTTTAGGGTGCTGGCGGCTCAACCGGTGGATATCATCATCGGGGCGTGCGCGCAGTACAGCATCATGCCGCTGGTGGCTTGGCTGCTGGTGGAGAGTTTTGATTTGCCGCGTGGCATCGCTGCCGGGTTGATTTTGGTGGGGTGTTGCCCCGGCGGGGTTTCCAGCAATATCATGAGTTTCCTCTGCAAAGGGGATGTGGCCTACTCTGTGGGTATGACGACTGTTTCCACCATGCTGGCACCCTTTGTTACCCCGCTTTTGGTGTTGTGGTTGGCCGGGGAGAGTATTGATGTGGATGCGCTGGGTATGTTCCGCAGCATTTTATTCGTGACAATTTTGCCGGTGGGTGTGGGGGCGCTGTGCAATGGGCTATTTGGGAGAAAAGCGGCCTACGGCGAGGTATGCCGTGTCATGCCCGGTCTTTCAGTGCTGGGGTTGGCGTGCATTGTAGGCGGGGTCACCTCGGCCAAGGGAGCAAGCTTTTTTACGAGCGGGGCTCTCATCTTTCTGACGATTTTTCTGCACAATACCATGGGCTATGTGCTAGGATATATGGCAGGCCGCGCTGCGCGCATGAATCGCCCCAAGCGCCGCACTCTCTCCATCGAGGTAGGCATGCAGAATGCCGGCTTGGCCACCGTGTTGGCAGCCCGCCATTTCCCCGGCATGCCGGAAGCCGCCGTGGCAGCGGCTATCTGCTGCGTGTGGCACAGCATCACCGGCACTTTGTTGGCCGGAATTTTCAATGCGATTGACCGCCGCCGGGGCGTGTGATGGGCACATGTATACAGTTCAACGGGGGGGAGTGGTATACCATACTGCGTTGCGGGTTTGCCCGCGGCGCAGGATGAGCCCTTGTTTGTGGAGGGTTTCCAGTTTGAGGGCAACTGTTCTGCGGCTGATGTTGAAGGTGGAGCAAAGTGTGGAAAAAGACACGGGTTGGTTGTGTTGAATGTAGTCCAAGATGTCTTGTTCTGCAACAATGGTACGAACTTTGCGCGCTGCTTTTTGCGGTGGCAGGGGTGTGCGGTGGTGGGGGGCTTCATCCTCTTCGGGTGGCTCTTGCGCAATCAGAACTTGCTCTTTGATATGGGGTGGTGGGTAAAAGCGGTAGGAGGTCGGGTCGATGAGCTGTCGCCTTACCGTGATGAGGATGTCACTATCACTTACTTTGTATTCAGGAACGGGGAGTCTGGCTTCTTGGAAGCTCTCGAAGATACGCCGGATACCTGTCCCCCATTTTTCTACAATTCCCATTTTGTGGAATACATCTGCCAGCAGGGGATTGCGCAGCGAGGAACTGCCACCCGCAAGCATTTTTTCCGGGGTGATATCGCCATATAATCCCCCGGGCGAGAAAAACTCGATGCGGTCATCGTAGATGGATACTTGGATGAATGAGTTGCGCAGGTAGTTTCGGTGCAGGATTGCGTTGACAATGAGTTCTCGCAGGGCAGGGAGCGGAATTTCGTACAAATCTTGCCGATAGGTTCCTTCGATGCGGGCTGCTACGCGCGTGTGCTTGACGACGAAGTTTTCCACTTCATCAATGAGTTGGTAGAGTGGGCCTTCGAATTCTTTGCGATCAAGGAAATGCACTTTGTCTGTTCCTTTAAAGAGGGCGCATTGAATGCGCGAAAAGTAGATGGAGCGAGGGCGCGCCAACAGGCAGAATGCAATACTGGGCTGTAGGCTACGGTCTTCTTGTTCTTTTAATAGTTGCCAGCTGATGAGGTGTTCTGTGGTGACTTCTCCTTTATTTTTGCCTGCGCGTTGTTCAATGTAGGTGCAGAGGGTGTCAATTTCTTGTTGGGTGGCCGGTGCTTCGTTGGCGGGGAAGGTTTCATCGTAGTGGAGGCGTTGGCCTTTGAGAACGAGATCCAACAGGATTTCTCCTTCTGCACGCCGTGTTGTGGCACCAACGCGAATGTATGTGCCGTTGTTTATTCCTTCGTTTTTGATGTAGTAGGGGGTGCTGCGCCCGGGGTATACGCGTACGACGATGAGTGTTTTGTCATCTACTGTTTCTAGGGTGATGTCCGGCACAAGTTGGGGCTGGCAGTTGTCTACGATGGCATTGGTGATGGAATCGAGTGTTCGGTTGATGCTGGGTACTTCTACTCCGACGATTTGAAGGGTTGTATCATCTACACCGAATACGAGACGCCCTCCTTTGCCGTTGGCAAAGGCGACAATCGTTTTGATGTATTTGCGGTCTTTGGCTGGTAGTTCTTTTTTGAACTCCAGGGTCGAGGATTCGCCGCGGATGATTTCGTTTTTGAGCATGTGTGATGGTTTTTTGGTGCATTTATTAGAGCATTTATTGGTGCATTTGTCAAGTATATTGGTGCATTTTTTTGTAGATTAGTGTATTTTTGGGGTGTTTTAAGGGTTTTTAGTGTATTTGGGTGGTTTTTTGGTGCATTTTATCATTGCACTAGTTGGTTTGGTTTGTGTGGTTTGCTTTGGGGCTGTCGGGCTTTGAGCTTGTCATTAGGTAGAAGTCATGGTAAGGTGGCGGCAGCGGGTAGGAGAGAGCCGACCTGCAAGGCACACAGAACCACATCTTACATATTATGAACGCCATTCCCAACGTACTGGCCGGTCGCTATGCTTCCGGCGCCATGAAGTCCATTTGGTCTGCCGAAGGTCGCATCGTGCTTGAGCGCGAGTTTTGGATTGCAGTGATGAAAGCGCAAAAGGACTTGGGTTTGGATATACCGCAGGAAGCGATAGATGCATACGAGAGTGTGAAGGGGCAGGTGGATATTGAATCTATCAACAACCGCGAGCGTATCACGCGCCACGATGTGAAGGCTCGCATTGAGGAGTTCTGCGATTTGGCAGGGCACCAGCATATTCACAAAGGCATGACCAGCCGCGACCTGACGGAGAATGTGGAGCAGCTGCAGGTGTGGCGTGCTATGCAAATCATCCGTGATAAGGCTGTGGCGGTGTTGGATCGCATGGCCAAGCATGCAGACAACTGGAAGAACCTGACCCTTGCCGCCCGCACGCACAATGTGGCCGCCCAGGCCAGCACCATGGGTAAGCGCATTGCTATGTTCGGCGAGGAGATGCTGCACTGGGCTTGGGCTTGGGTGAGCATCATGGACCGCTACCGCGTGCGTGGCCTGAAAGGAGCTGTGGGGACCCAGTTGGATCAGCTTTCCCTCTTTGGTAAGAATGCGGAAACCGTGCGCGAGCTGGAGGAGCGCATCTGCGCCCACCTTGGTATTGGAACCAAGTGGCTCAACGTGGGCCAGGTGTACCCTCGCTCGCTGGATTTTGAGGTTATCTCCGGCCTTGTGGGTCTTTCCTGCGCACCCAGCAGCTTCTGCAAGACCTGGCGCCTGATGGTGGGACACGAGCTTTGCACCGAGGGCTTTGCCAAGGGGCAGACAGGCTCCAGCGCCATGCCGCACAAGATGAATCCCCGCTCCTGTGAGCGTGTGAACGGCTTCCACGCTATTCTCAAGGGGCATCTGAGCATGATTGGCGGCATTGTGGGCGACCAGTGGAACGAGGGCGATGTATCCTGCTCCGTGGTGCGCCGCTGCGTGCTGCCGGATGCCTTCATGGCGGCTGATGGCTTGTTCGAGACCTTTATCACTGTGCTGGATCAGATGCAGGTGTACGAGCCGGTTATCAACACCGAGCTGGATCGTTATCTGCCCTTCCTGATGACCACCACCATCATGATGGCTGCGGTGAAGCGCGGCATGGGCCGCGAGGAAGCGCACGAGGTCATCAAGGAGCACGCTGTTTCCGTATCCAACGATTTGCGCAACGGTGCTATCTCCCGCAACGATTTGTTGGACCGCCTCGGGGCCGATGAGCGCCTGCCTCTCTCCCGCGAGGAGATTCAGCAGATATATGATGAAAATGCCGGCGACACCGGCATGGCTGCCGACCAAGTGAGCGGTTTTGTTTCCTTGGTGGGAGAGATAGCCGCCAGCTATCCGGAAGGCGTGGGCTACACGCCCGGAGCTATTCTGTAAAGCCGCTCCCAACACTGCGCACTGCCCATGAACTCCACCCCGGAAAGCATCCTCTACGCGAATGAGGCATACAGCCTCAGCTCACTGCGTTTGGAGCAACCGGGGTTGGTGGCAGAGCTGGTGGGCCCCGGGTACAACACCCTGCGCATCACCCGCGACGGCGTGGTGCGCGAGGTGCACATTCCTGCCGTGCCGCGGGAAAAGACGGGCTACCGAGGCAGTATACCCGTGCTCAATGCCATGTATGCCCTGGCCGCGTATGAAATGCAGCAAAACATCAGCCCGGAGGGGCTGCTGCTGGCCGGTGCCTCTTGGCATACTGCTTGGACCCGCGACACCGCCTACGCTGTGACGCTGGGGGCTGCTTACTTGGAACCGGAAGCTTGCCGCCGCAGCTTGGAGTCCCGCGTGAAGGACGGTATCATCTTGCAGGATACCGGCACGGGTGGTGGCTGGCCGGTATCGACAGACCGCGTATCATGGGTGCTTGCAGCGTGGACCTATTATCTGGCGTGTGGAGATCGCGAGTGGTTGGAATACAGCGCACAAGTGGCTATGAACACACTGGTGCAGGACGATGCGGTGCTGGCCCGCCACGGCCATCTGCGCCCGGGCGAAACCTCCTTCATCGATTGGCGGGAACAGAGCTACCCCGCGTGGATGAATGCTGCGGAAATAGGCGCCTCCTACGCATTTGGAACCAATGTGCTGCACTACGTGAGCCGCCGCATAGTAGCCCGCATGCTGGGAGAGCTGGGGCGCAGTAAAGAAGCTGCCCCGTGGGCAGAAGAGGCCGCTGCCATCGCCGCCGATGTGCAGGAGCATTTTTGGAGTCGCGCCACACAGAGCTATGGCATGATGCGCACCGAGCATTGCCTGGAGGAGCGGGTGGATGCCCTCGCGACCGCGCTCTCCGTCATCACCGGTCTTTCTACCGGCCACCAAGCGCACCAAGCCATGAACAGCATCCCCCGCACCCCGTGGGGTACCCCTGTGTTTGCACCCTTCAAGGAAGAGGAACGTGCAGCGTATCACAACCGCTCCATCTGGCCCTTTGTGGAGGCGTACGTGTTGCTTGCACACGCCGAATTGCAAGATACGCTCGGCGCGGCGCAATCCATGGCCTCCCTACTGCGTGCCGCCATGGCTTTCGGCACCAACAAGGAGAACTTTGAGGCTGTGAGCGGCGAGGCTACCGGCACCATTCAGAACTCCGACCGCCAGCTGTGGAGCGTAGCCGGCATGCTGGGCATGTACTACTTTGGCTTGTTCGGCATGCAGTATGAGGGGGATAACCTCGTCTTTGCCCCCTGCGTGCCCAAGAGTTTTGGCGGCAGCCACTGGCTCACCAACCTGCGCGTGCGCGACATGGTGCTGGATGTCCATATCAACGGCTACGGCACCGATATTTGCTCCGCCCGCATCAACGGCAAAGCGGCCTCCCCCATCATCCCGCTGGATACGAAGGGGCGCCTGCAAATCGAGTTGGAGCTCATGCCCTCTGAAGACGAGCAAGAAGTACACCCGGCCTATCCTGCTGCTATAGACGACCTGCCCACGCCGCAGTGGGAGGAATGCGGCCCGGCTCTGCTGAGGTGGAAACCCGTACCCGGCGCCACCAGCTACTGCGTGTATGCCAACGGTACGGCTATTTCCACCACGGGCAATCCCGTGTATGCCCCGAGCCCTGGCACAGCTCATTTTACCGAATACCGCGTGCAAGCCACCTCCACCACCAATGCCTCGGCCCTGAGCCGCCCGTGGGAGCATTGCCGCCCCGGAGCCCGCCATGTGTTAGCTCCCGAGCTCATTGGCGAGCAGGCAGAGTACAAGGTGGAGCATGGCCGTGCGTGGCTGGATACACGCCCCTGCACAGCGCATCTGGACTACGAGTCCATTACCCTAGCCGCCGGCACCTACCGCCTCCGCATTCGCTATGTGAATGCCACGGCCTCTCGGCGAGATGGTAATACCTGTGCCCTGCGCCAACTCTTCATCAACGGCGCACCCGGTGCCATCATACCGTTCCCGCACAACACGGAGCAGGGGGATTGGGAGGCCTACGCCCACACCGCCGGGCTACAACTGGAGCTGCCGGCAGGGGTGCACACCTTCTCCCTGCGCTACACGCCTCTCTGTACCAATACCGCCGGCCACACCAACCAATGCATGGTGAGCCACCTTGAAATCACCCGCTTGGCCTGATAACCGCTCCACCCCATGACAGATGATACCACCATAGCCGCTGTGGCCACCCCGCCGGGAACCGGGGCCATTGCTGTGGTGCGTATGAGCGGCCCGCAGGCACATGCCATTGCAGCCACCTGCTGCGGGCGCAAGCTGCAGCCCCGCCGCGCTACCTTGGTGCGCCTGCGCAACAACGGCGAGGGCGCGGTGGTGGATGAAGCCGTGGCCACCTACTTTGCAGCCCCCGGCAGCTACACCGGGGAAGATGTGGTGGAAATCTCTTGCCATGGCGGCATGCTCGTGACTCGCCGCGTGTTGGAATGTCTGCTGCAGGCCGGTGCCTCCCCTGCGGAGCCGGGCGAATTCTCCCGCCGCGCCTTTGCTCACGGTAAATTGGATTTGACCCAAGCAGAGGCGGTGATGGATATCATCTCCGCCGGCAGCGATTTGGCCCTCCGCGCCGCCCAAAACCAGCTTCAAGGTGCTATCAGCTCCCGCGTGCAAACGGCGGCAGATAGGCTCATCTCCACCGCAGCTCATTTGGGCGCCTACATTGATTTCCCGGAGGAAGAAATATCCCCCGATACCACAGAGCAGCTTGCTGCCGCCATGCTTGGCGTGCAGCAAGACCTGCAGCAGCTGCTGGATACGGCAGATGAAGGCCGACTCCTGCGCGAAGGTGTGCGCACCGCCATCATCGGCGCCCCCAATGTGGGTAAATCCAGCCTCCTTAATATGCTACTGGGCTATGAACGCGCCATCGTGAGCGATGTGGCCGGCACCACGCGTGATACGATTGAAGAGTGCGTGAGCCTAGCCGGGCTGCGTTTGAGGCTCACCGATACAGCCGGCTTGCACGAAAGTGCAGATGCCATTGAATGCGCCGGTATGGAGCGTAGCCGCCGCGCCGGAGCCGAGGCTGATTTGGTGTTGGAGGTAGCAGATTTGACCCAGCCCCCGCCGGCACCCTTGCCGTTGCCACCGGGGTGCACGCGCCTGCTCGTGCTCAACAAAGCAGATTTACCCCCGCACCCTGCGTGGGAGGGGCAAGCGGGTATCCGCATCTCCTGCCACACCGGTGCCGGCCGCGCTGAGCTGGAGCAAGCTATCGCCGCCCTCTTCCTGCATCATGATGCCTCTGCGGCTGATTTTGCCGCCATCAACACCCGCCACCGCTTTGCCTTGCAACAGGCGCTGGATGCTTTGGCGCAAGCTCGCGCTTCCCTCCTTGCCGGGGATTCCCCCGAGCTCACCGATGTGGACCTCCGCGCCGCGCTCGATGCCCTCGGCTCTATCATTGGCCGCATTGATACGGAGGATATTCTCACCCGCGTCTTTGCCACCTTCTGCCTCGGCAAATAAGGCAAAATTTATCCTTCTTTTATCGTAATTCTTGCATTTCAACGCCTTGTTTGAAAGAAAATTTGCAGATTAAGTGGAGTTTTGCTTGACGTGGAGCCAAATTCGTGTAGAATAGCGCTCCGCATAAATCTTAACCCCCAATAAAATTATGTCCAGAATCTGCAATATTACGTTTGCTATGCCTCACAAGGGCCGCCGCATTCATCGCTCCGGTCTTGCTAAGAAAAAGGGTGGTATCGGTCGTCACGTCACCAAGGTGGTGAACCGCACAGTTTATCCGAACCTGCAGGAAAAGCGTATTTGGGTGCCCGAGCTCAACGGTGGCAAGGGTGGCTACATCCGCATGAAGCTCTCCTGCAAGGCTCTCCGCACAATCTCCAAGAACGGCGCTTTCAACACGCTCAAGAAGGCCGGTATCCTTTACTAAGGCCCGGTCGGGAACCGTTCAAAAAAATTTGAACGCATAGGCAAGTTCGGTTGTACTCTTTACAAGACCATACAGGATTTGCTGCTGAGCTGTTCCGAAACGAACGCGGATGTATGCAGGATTCCTCCTGTTAATCACATCACAGTTTACGAAAAATGACATCCCCCCAGACCAAAATCGCGCTTCGTATTAACGACGATAACCTGAACCACCACCTGTGGAACAACCGCGGTGTGTGGTGGTGCCACGTCACTGTTCACAAGCCGGATGCTACGGCTGAACGCCTTCGCTTCTCCCTGCGTACGCGGGATATCAAGAAGGCTCGCACGCTTCGCGACCGTATTTTTGCGGACATCCAGCGTCACTTCGGAATAGCTGCCTGATTGTGTGGCCCCGAAAGGGTTCCACCCCTCAGATTGTACTTTATTGAAAACCGCACCGGGTGCTTCCCGGTGCGGTTTTCGCATGCACGATGCATTGATGCTGCATGCACCATGGCACACAAAGTGAGCTACAGAACGGATATTGTGCTTGCATTTGGGCGCCAAGGTGGTAGATTGATTGCAGACACACCCGCTCACCGCAGGTGCGCCTCACAACGAACCGACTTATACGACAATGGATATTCTTCACGACAAGGACGCTGATGTGAGCGTTCTGAATGGCAAGACCGTGGCTGTGATTGGCTACGGTGCTCAGGGTCGCGCCCAGGCTCTTTGCATGCGCGACAGCGGCGTGCATGTCATCATCGGTCTGCGCCCCGGCAAGAGCTGGGATGCTGCTGTGCAGGATGGCTTTGAGGTCATGCCCGTAGATGAAGCTGCCGCCAAGGCCGACATCATTCACATTCTTCTGCCCGACGAGAAGCACGGCGAGGTCTACACCAACCAGATTAAGCCCGGCCTGAAGCCCGGCAAGACCCTGTGCTGCTCTCATGGTTTTGCATACGTGTTCAAGACCATCGAGCCCCCGGCAGATGTGGACGTGATTATGGTGGCACCCAAGGGGCCGGGCACGGAAGTGCGCCGCGTGTTCGAGGAAGGCTTTGGCTGCCCCGGTCTCATTGCCGTATTCCAGAATCCGACCGGCAAGGCACGTGAGGTAGCGCTTGCTATGGCCAAGGCCGAGGGTCTTACCCGCGGTGGCGTGCTGGAGTGCACCATGCAGCAGGAGACATACGAAGACCTCTTCGGCGAGCAGAACGTGCTCTGCGGTGGCCTTGTGGACCTGATGAAGTATGGTTTCGAGACTCTGATTGAAGCTGGCTACCCCGCTGAGATGGCCTACTTCGAATGCGTGCACGAAGCCAAGCTCATCGTGGACATCATCTACAACAAGGGTATCCAGGCGATGAACGCCGTCATCTCCAACACCGCCGAGTTCGGTGAATACTACAACGGCCCGCAGATTCTCGGCCCGGAAGTGAAGGAGAAGATGAAGGAATCCCTCAAGCGCATCGAGAGCGGGGAGTTCGCCCGCGTGTGGCTGGCAGAGGCCGCCGCCGGTGCTCCCAATCTGCTTGCCAAGCGTGCCGCTTTGGCAGAGCACCCCGTGGAAATCGTGGGCAGCAAGATTCGCGAGCTCTTCGAGCGTTAATTCACGCTTCATATCATACACAGCTTGTTGCAAAACAAAGGCGCAGGAGCAATCCTGCGCCTTTCGCGTGTGTGGGGGGTGGCCGAGCAAAAAAGCAATCAATCGCGAGAACAGCGTGTCACCCATGCGCCAAGCAGACGCTCGAGTGGTGATACTAGCTTATCAATCAGATAGTTAAGCGCTTTCTGCATGATGGCATTGCGCAGCAGCTCGATAACAGCACAGGTGCAGAAAATACCCAGCACGCAGCCTAGGCAATGTAGATACAGGTAGGGAGAGCTGAGCATCTCGGGTGCGCCCAAGAGCTTCCAGAGGACGCTGTTGACGGCTGGGTGCGCATGAATCAGGTAGGCAGCTAGGGTGGTGCTGGCCATGGTGTTGATGAACTTGTTGGCAGGCATTTGCAGGCGCAGGAATCCCAAGAATCCCACGAGGCTCATGAAAATGACGGGAAGGGAATAGGGGCTGAGGATGAACAACTGAGCGAATCGATACAGGTAGGGGCAATGAAACTGGTGCTTTGCAAGATGAACCCCATAGAGCGTGCCTGCGGCCAGCGCATACATCAAGACAAAGCCGGTGAGGTAGATTTTTGCGGGGATTTTGTAGATGCAGCTGGCATACAAGCGAATATAGGCCGCAAGGCTGTAGAGAAAGATAAATAAGAGGAGGGGGTGGGACTCCACCCTGAAGTAGACGCAACACAGCGCACAAATACCGACCAAGCAGAGCGAGCGGCGCGCACCTGCTGCGTGGAAGAGGTGATTGATGAAAGGGGAGAGAAGCATCAATTGTACATAAGTGCTGATAAACCAGTACTTTGTATACATGATGGGGAAAAGAAAGTGAATGCAGTCTGATAAGGAAACATGGTTGTTTCCCCGTATCCCGTATTCTACAGCAAGAAATAAGGTCAGAGAATAAAAACTGACCACGCAGGCTAATTTAGCAAGTCTCTTCAGGCTAAATGGGAGATTCACCATGAAATAGCCGCTGATGAGGACAAAGAGATGCACCCCCACATTGCCCGAGAACCAAAAGCATGCAGATTTTTGCCCCATGGTGGCAAAATCAGGCGATTTGAAGCCGATACCGAAGACGAAATAATGCCCAAATATAATCAGCAGCATGGAAACGACGCGCAGGAGTTCCATGTTGGAGGCTCGTTCTTTCATAGCGTGTGTCGTAGAATGAATGGCGGTGCGTGTGGGAAGGGCAGCTGCTCACAACCCGCGGTTGAAGAGGAGCGTTTGCTGCGGGTCGGGCATGATTTCCACGAGGGCGAACTCATCATCCTGCAAATCGTACACGGCATCAAAATCTGAGGCGCAGTAGATGGGTATATATTTGGCATTCCAGAGGCGTGCCAAATCCTTGAGGTTGCAGGCAGGTATTTGTGCTTCGGGGCTGCCGGATGCATCTGCCGCCAGCACAGCGACTACGCGTAGGCCGGGCTCAAGCTGGGGCAGGAAGGTGGATGCGGCGCAATCGCGCATCAAGGCTACATCGCCCGCAAGGCAGCAGGCGCTTTGCTTGGCGGCAGAGTAGCCTAAGAAGGTGGACACGGTGCCATCCGTGCAGTGCATGTTGATGCCGCGCACCATGCCGAATTCTCGCTCAGACTGGGCATATTGGCCCCAGAGGGCAGATACGCGGGCACCGCTCAGGCACACCTCGTCGCAGATGACGGCGTAGTGGGAGAAAGCGCGCACCAAGGCAGCCTCGCTCTCGGGATAGGCGAGCAGCAATTCCTCGATGCGGGCGGAGCGGCGGCGGCTCAGGGGCAGCAGCCCGGTGGGGTCATGGCGGCGGGGTATATCCCCCAGCGCTTGCATGATTTGCTCGATATCGCCCTCAAACACATGGCTTTGGCGGCGCAGCCCGGCAAAGCCCGTGCGGGAGACGGAGTACACCTCCACCTTGGGCATGTCTTCCAGCGCCTGCCAGAAAGCGCCGGTGGGCACCTCTCCAAAGCGTAGCACGATGGGGGGTGGATTGTCCAGCAGCAGGTTATCGGCATCTGCGAGCACATATTGGCGCATCTGCTCGCGCATGTTGCTGGCGGGCTCTGCCAAGATGGGTACACGCAGCAAATCTGCCAGCCAAGACACGGCATTGAGCTCATCTGCATTCAGCGCACCCAGCACCAGCACCAGCCCCTCCCATTCCCGGAAACGCAGCATTTGCGACAGCGCCACAAGCGAGCCGCGGAAGCGCGGGGCCTTGGGGCACGGGCCTACGTACAAATCGCTGTAATCGCCCTCGCGGCGCACCCCCTCTCCCAAGCAGAGATTGAGGTGCAGGGGGAAGCCATCTTGCAGCAGCTCCTCGATTTGGGCGCAGTCGGGGTAGGCTAGGGGGAGGCAGAGGTTGATGGTATCGGCATACATGCCGAAGAGGCCGGTGTGTTCGATGCGGCCGGGCAGGCCGAGGCCGCCGTCGGGGGTGTCGGAATCAATGGTGATGACAATGAGGGGGCGGCGGCTGTAGTAGGCGGCCACCAGCACCGGGGTGAGGGAGGTGGCCGAGCTGCCGCCGGCGGTGACAATGGCAACCGGGCGCCCCGTGGCTTCGGCGCGCGCCAAGGCAAAGGCGGCGGCGGCGCGTTCATCTGCGTGGTACCAGCAGTGTGCTGCGGGGCAGCTTTCCAGCTCCTCGATAAAGACTGTACTTTGCAGGCTTGGGCAGCACACCCATTCAGCAATACCGCAGCGTGCACATTGAGCGATGAGATGAATCATGATGATGCAGGGAAGGGGAGAGGTTCGGGGCGGCCCAGATGCCGGGGCCGGCGGAAGGTGATAAAATCAAACACCATGGACACGCGCGCGGCGCGCTCGCGCAGCCACTGCTTCAGGAAGGTGGGGCGGTTCACCGGTACCAGGGGGGCATTCAGGGCAGTGGCCGGTATGCCCAAATGGCGGGCAATGGCCACGGCGCGTTCTGCATGGGCTGCTTGGCTGATGATGATGAGAGGTTGTGCCCCGAAGATACGGTGGGCGCGCGCTACAGAATCGTAGGTACACAGGCCTGCATAGTCGCACACGATGCGCTCTGCCGGCACACCTTTGGCCACCAGGGCCGCCCGCATATCATCCGGTTCGTTGTACTGGTGGGTGCGGTTATCTCCGGATACGATGAGCCCGCGCACCTGCCCGGAGTGCCACACATCTGCCGCAGCTTGGATGCGCCCGGTGAAATACATATTGGGGCGGCCATTGGCAAGGGTGCGGCTACACCCCAGCACCAGACCCACGGAATGGGGCGGGCAATCAGCGGGGCTGTTGTGGCACAGTCCTCGTGCCAGCGTCCGGGTCCACACCTCCGCCACTGCTATGGCAAGCACCAGCAGCAAGGTGCCTGCAAGCACCAGCCACAAAAGTCTGCGAAAAACGCGGCGGGAAAGAATGCAGCGCATGAAGGATTAATCAATGGGTACAACGCGGATGTTGGTGGTCAGCTCGTGAGTTTCGCCACAGCGCAGCATGATGTTTTCTGCGGGTACCACGGCGCTTTCCACCGCCAGGAAGCCACGTGCGGCCTCAGCCCCCAAATCACCCATACCGGCAGCCAGTTCCGCGCCGGGGTTCCACACCACGCAAGAGCCGGAGCCCGCGCGGCAGATACGGATGCTGCGGCTCCAACCCGGGTCGTGAATAGCTATTTCCTGGTTTTCCTGCACCGGGCAGTAGATGCGGTCAATGTGTCCGGCGGGGATGAGGGGGTCTTCGCAATGCGGCACGGCATCATCCGCATATTCCGTGAAATCACTTTCTTCCAAACCGGTGATAGCCACTTGCTCATAATCGCTTACGGCAAAGTAAGTGTGCATCGCGGCAGAAAAAGGCATGGTGCGCGGCACATCCAGCGTGATGAGACTGATGGTGAGCTCACTGCCTATTTCCATCATCACGGCACCGCTGGGCAGCATCTCGTGCTCGGGCGGCAGCGCCAGCATGAGCCGCACGCAGCCGTCTTCCAGCTCCTCACTGGCGGCCAACTGCCAGGTGGAGATACGCGCCACGCCGTGCGAGGGCTGTGCAGCATCCTCCGGGTGCTTGCCAAACCACGGCCAGCACAGCGGTACGCCGCCTCGCAGCGCCTTGCCCTTGCTGAACACAGCTTTGGGGCTCATGAAGATGACCGGCATTTGCCCGGCGGGAGTCCAGTTGATGAGGTGGGCACCATAGAGCGATACCTCGGCGCGGCAGAGGGGGGTCTCGATGCGGACGATGGGGAAATCCTTCCCGTAGGGGTATTCTGTCGTAATCATGTGTGGCAGTGTTGGCTTGGTAGCCGCATCCTACCAGAAACAACACTTGCATGCAAGCGGAAAGGCTTTGAATTTCAACTCAGGCGCACGCGGCGCGTGTTTTCTCCTGCGTGGGTGAGCACCAGCCACTGCGTGTCCTCAGGCATCAGGCTGCCGTCAAAGCGGTCTGCCCACTCTACCAGCAGCACGCTGCCGCTCTCCAAATACTCATCCCAGCCCATCCCCCATGCTTCCTCCGGACTCTTCATTCGGTAAAAATCAAAGTGAGCCACCGGCACGCGACCATCCGCATGCTCATGCACAAGGGAAAAGGTCGGGCTGGCGGCAGGGTCACTTGCTCCCAAACCCTGCAAAATACCCTGCACCAAGTGCGTCTTGCCGGCGCCCAAATCCCCTACTAGCCCTACAACCTCACCTCCTTCCAATTCGGCCGCTATCTCCCGCCCCAAGCCTCGCATCTCCTCGGCAGATTGTATCAATATCTCCCCTCCTTTGAAAATTTTTTGCCATTTTTTCATTTTTTTATAAAATTTTTCTTGCCAAACTCAACTTTATGCCTATAATGTGCCAGCCCGCACAGGCGGGTGCAACCCCAAAAATTAAAAAATTATGGCATACGCAGTTTTCACTTCCGGCAGCAAGCAGTACCGGGTGACGGTTGGTGACGTGCTCACCGTGGACCGCATCTCCGGGCTGGAGAAGGATGGCGAGACCACCTTTGATCAGGTTCTCCTGGTTGAGGATGGCGACGCTACGAAGGTGGGTACCCCCGTTCTTGAGGGTGCTACAGTTACGGCTAAGGTGCTGGATCCCGAGGCTCGTGGCGCCAAGGGCATTGCTTTCAAGTTCAAGCGCCGTAAGGGTTTCCACAAGAAGAAGGGCTTCCGCGCCGCTCTTACCAAGGTCGAAATCACCGCTATCAACGCCTGATTATTAACACTAACCCCATCCATTTTTACTAGTCATGGCACATAAGAAAGGTCAAGGTTCCGTCCGTAACGGTCGCGATTCCCGCAGCAAGCGCCTCGGCGTCAAGAAGTTCGGCGGTCAGTCCGTCATCGCCGGCAACATCATCGTGCGTCAGCGTGGTACCAAGTTCAAGCCCGGCAAGGGCGTGGGCATGGGCCGCGACTACACCATCTTCTCTCTCGTAGACGGCCGCGTGTTCTTCGACCGCGAAGGCCGCCGCGTCAACGTTGCTCCTGAGGCCTAATCTCAGGCTCAATAGGAGAATTTTCAAAAACCGCATCTGTTCCCCACAGTGGGGGCAGATGCGGTTTTTTTGCGTAATGATTACACACGTGTTAATGATGAGACAAGGTAATCAAAAAGCTGGACAAGAGCCGGAAAGTATGGCACAATGGCAGCATAAGCTCGAGTACTGCGTACGCGAGTGTAGCGCACGCGAAGCCCATCATCAAAACCCCCCTTTATGAAACGCACGCCTTTTCTTTCCCGCATATTGAGCATCCTTGGCACAGTAGCTGCCGTGACGCTGACCCCCCAAGAAGTGGCAGCCGGCACGATGCACAGCGATGTACCGATGGTCACCTACATGGATTTTGCGCAGAATACGGGCCGATTTGTCGTGGGGAGCAATGTGAATGCGCTTCTGAGCCACATCCGCACCGAGGTAGACAAGGGTATCGTGATACACTACACGGATGGCACACCCAGCTACACCATATCGAACACCCAGGGGATGATCAACTTCATGCCGGTGCATGATGGTGGCTATGCAGCCGCCATAGCACCCAACATGATAGCAACCGTGGCACACAACGGGGAAATCAACGGCAGTTTCGGTGAGCGCGTGCTGGGGGCGGACTACGCCATCAACTACTCTGCTGTGGGGGTGCGCTATTCATACCAAGCCAAGGAAGGGGAGGTCGTGTTCCGCTTGGTACCCATCACCGGCAATGGTGACATGTACGACTACTGTCTGCAACGCCAGACCAAGGTCATTACCGATGTGACCTGGAATCCGATTTCGAGCAGGACGGATGTGGAATCCCTCGTGGGCGATTACAAATACCACGTGGGTGGTGGCTCCATGAACATGTGGTCGGAGACAGATGGCAAGTACCACCTCAACGGCGGCTATATCATTGGCTCCATTCGCGGTATAGAGAGTGCCACCAAGTTTTCGGATGTCTACACCAACTTCAGTCTTACTGCCAGCCCCAACTATGGGGATGGTGTGGGTGCCACCTTGGATGACCCTCTGCCCTTGGGCACGGAGGGTGGTGATTCCGGTAGCCCTGTTTTCATCTACAATGCCGCGACCGGGCGGTATGAATACATCGCCGCGCACCAATCGGGCGGTGGTTCCTCCGGTTGGGCGCAGGCTCGCGGCAACGTGGAATGGACCTACGAACAGCTGGAGCGCTTCAACGTGCGGCCGGATATGAGCAGCGGCGAGGTTCACCTGCAAGCCATCACCTCTGCCGGTGAGTACTATGCCGACCAAGCCGGCAACAGCACCACCACGCACTACGGCTATGTGACGGATGCCGCCGGCAATATCCTGACGCAGTACAACGGCGTGCGCAGCGGGCTGAATACCTGGGCGGATTTATCCGGCATACGCAACCGCCAAAATTGGTATGCCTGGGATTCGGATGCATACATCCAGCAGAGCGATGTTGACTTATTCTTCACGGAGAACTTGGTCTTCACCGCCACGCAGGCAGAGAACAAAGTAGTGCTGGATGCCACGGTGGATTTGGGCATAGGCTATGCGGAGTTCGATGCCGGAAATCTGAAGAAAGCGAGCTTCACCATCAGCTCTGCTGCGGGGGAGAACAACCTGTTCAACCACGCCGGCTATGTCATCAACGAAGGGGCAGAGGTGCACTTGCAGCTCACCAACCCGGCAGATTACATGACCGAGTGGCGCAAGATAGGTGACGGTGATTTGTACATCGACGGCACCGGCAACACCAATGCCCTGTTGGCCGTGGGTGGCAGCGGCAAGACTTATTTGCAGCAAAAAGACGGCTGGGCAGCTTACAATGTGATTGTCAGCAACGGGGCCACAGTTGTCATCGGCGATATTTCACAAATTGAGCGTGATTTGACCTTTGGCAACGGCGGCGGTGTGCTGGATATGAATAGCAACAGCATGGATTGGTATGCCAATAACCCGGATTTTACCGCTCCCGGATTCAGTATCAATGCTCTCACAGAGGGTGCCACCATCACCAACAGCACCGGTACCGCCACCCTGACCTTCCGCGAAAAAGGGGAGAACACCTGGCTCGGTTCTTTTGCCGATACAGAGAAGGGCGCTCTGAAAATTGAGTATGCCGGCGGCGGCACGTGGACAATGCACAGCATCCACACTGATTTGAGCCACCATGCCGAAAGCGGGCTTTCCGTGCAGAACGGCAAAGTCGTGTTCTCCGGCAGACATACCGTACACGGCCAAGGCTCGCTGAGCGGCAATGGCGGCGACCGCCTGGAGCTGGAGAATGATTGGCACTATGCCGATGCCAAGATGAATGTTTCCGTGGCCGATGGCGCCACCTTTGAGCTGGGAAGCCACGCCCGCCTCACGGGCGATGTGACGGTGGCAGAGGGTGGCACCTTCATCATGCGCGAAGGCGTGCACGACCGCTATGAGTACGTGGAAGGCGGGGTGCGTTTGGAAGATACATACCAATATAAAGACTTCTATGGTCTGAAAGGCAATGTCAATCTTTCCGGCAACATGCTGGTGGAATACAGCGCCGGCACAACGGCCAACACCACGTATTCCAAGTCCCTTTCCGGCAGCGGTTCGCTCACGGTGGCCGCGGGTACAGCCGGCGGTACGCTCACGCTCAGCGGGGACAACAGCGCGTTTACAGGGCAGAAGAGCATCACCTCCGGCGGCGTGATTGCCGAAACCCTTTCCTCTTTGGGTAGTGCAGAGCAAAAATGGCTCATCGGCAAGCAAGGCTGGCTTGCCTCTCATGCGTTTACGGATTCCGTGGATATACTTTCTTACATTGCCACCACATCCACCGGTACGCTGGCGCTTTCGAATGATTTGACCGAGCAGCTGGACTTCTCCTCCCACAGCGGGCTTTTCCTGGGGGCAGAGGTGGGTAAAACCGTGCAGTATGGTGCAGCAGGTACCACCGATGTGTGGACAGCCACGGGGGATAACTACCTCTTGGGCGGCGGTGGCGGCACCTTGGTGGTGAACTATCAGCTCACGGGGGATAGCAAGGGTGTGGTGCTGGGGGCAGATACCTCCTCTGCCGGGAAAGTGGTGCTGGCCAATGCCGCCAATGATTTTGGCGGCACCATCCGCTTTGTCGGCTCCGGTATCATTCTGGAAACAGCAGAGGGCGGCATGGGAAATGCCAGTTTGCAGCTCAGCTACGGCAACTCGCTGCTTTCAGCCACGCCGAATGCTGATATTGAACGCCTGACAACGGGTTCCGATGGTATTATTCTGGTAGATAAAACACCTGATACGAATATTGAGTTAACCCAAGCCGGATTGGCCGTGGGTGCATCGGTGAACACCGTGTATACGGGGCAGTTGACGCTGACCGAGGGCAGCTCCTACAACTTTTCTACTGTCAACGGCGCTACGCTCACGCTGGCAACCCGGTTGAACGATGCGTATGACACCGTGGTAGATGCCCAAGGGTTGAGCGGTGGCACCGTTGTGCTGGCCGGCAACGAGAGCTACGCCGGCCATATCACCGTACAAGGCCACCGCAGTGATACCACGGCGGGGGATATTACCCTGGCCTTTGGGCGGGATATGGAGCTGAGCGGGGATATTACCCTCAAGCATGGCGGTACGCTCGATGTCGTGGGCCACAATGCTACCCTGAGCGGCAATGTGACGGGCAGTGGCGGCAGCATCATCAACTCCACGTGGGTAGATCCGCTTGATACAGACTGGAGCGGCACACTCACCTTCTCCGTAGCCGATGGAGAAACGCACACCACCACCGCCTCCATCTACGCTCCTGCCATCTACAAGACCGGCGCAGGGAATCTGAGCTTGGAGGCCGCCAATACCTTCATGGATTTGTATGTGCAGGGCGGCACGCTGACCATTGGGCATGCCAATGCAGTCGGCAAGTATGGCACCATTCACCTGTATGATGGCACCGCCTTGGATTTGGGTACCTACAATCTCACCAAGAACAGCTATCTCTCCTCGGAGGGCGTGAACCTGCATTCCGGCAGCGCAAGCATCCGGCAAACGGGGGCCGACACCACGCACACCAGTCTCATTGCGGGTGATGTATTGTTGGGCAGCGGGGCAGAGCTGTCGCTGGAGGGCGCGGGTATCTTTGCCATAGGCGGCACCCGCATCGGCGGTGACGATGCCGTGTTGCGTGTCAATGCCACGCAGCTCAACCTGCAATCAACTGAGACGGTTGACATCGCCGGTACGCTGAGCTTTGCTCAGTCCGGCACCATGCATTCCCAGGCCGGTAGCGCCGGGATGACGCGCAATATCAACCGCTTGGAAATACTCAACGGCGCAAACCTGACACTCACGGAGCAGGGCGGCACGAATTATTGGTTGGTCAATGAGCTGAGTGGCAGCGGCACCTTGCAGTGGAACTCTACCACCAACCATGTAGATGGCGGCAATAGCACAGCCTCGCGTCTGGTGCTGCGCCGGGAAGGTGATTTTGAGGGCAGCATCGTGCTCAACCGCACCGCGAGCAATGCCAACCACACCCACGGGGCCTACATCGAGTTGGCGCATGATAAGGCAGCGCAGAACGCAGATATTTCTCTTTCCGGTGCCAATGCGAACGGCTGGGTAAGCCTGGCCATCAACACGGCAGATGCCACCATCAAGGGCTTGAGCGGCAATGCCCACAGCTACGTTTTTGCGGGGGCTGCGGCCAATACGCTGTATACCGGTGGGGCGCATCCCGCTGCCACGCGTCAAAGCACGCTCACCATTGATACGGCTGCAGATAAGACATACAGCTATGCAGGTGTGGTCGGCAGCAAGGCAGATTCACTTTCTGCCGGGCTCTCGCTCGTCAAGCTGGGTGCCGGCACGCAGCAATTCACCGGCACAACATATTTAGGCCATGTGGCGGTGCAGGGCGGCACGCTCTCTTTCTCCGGCAATACCACCGTGTATGGTGATATTACCCTGGCCCAGGGGGCTATGCTGAGCGGCATTGATTTCAACCTGGCTGCCGGCAAGACATTTGCCGTGGTGGCAGGGGCAAGCGGCAGCTCGGCTGATTTCGGCGGCACCCTCACGTAGGGGGCGGGTACCCTGTCGTTTGACGGTTTGGGGATGGCTTCTGTTGCCGATGGCGGTGTGGCGCTCAACTTGGGTGGCGTGAGCTTTGATGGCGCGCAGTCATCGTACACGATTCAATTTGCGAATACCGGCGGCTTGGTGGCCGGTACAACCTATACCTTGGCCACGGGCGATTGGTCATCTGCTTATTCCAAACTGCAAGTGACGGGGCTTTCTGCATACGATACTGCATTTGGCGTGAATGAATCAGGCCATTTGCAACTGACGCTTGCCCTGAAATCCGGCGCTCATCGGTGGGATGGCACCGATACGGCGCACTCTTGGAGCGCAACCATGTTCGGCAGCACGGCCAATGCGCTGGGGGCAGAAGCCATTGCCTTGTTTGATGATTCTGCTGCCAACACCACCGTGAGCGTGGAAGAAAATGTCAGTGTCAATACCATTTCATTCTCCAATGCGAGCAAGGAATATACCGTGGCTTCGGACGGCGGCACTGCCACCACCGAGCGCTTGGAGCTGACAGGCTCCGGCAAGGTGACTGTTCAATCCGGCGTGGCCGTGACAGGCAGCACACACGTTGCCGGCGGTGAATTGGAGGTCACCTCCGCAGATGTGGCCTTGGGTACTGTCAGCGGCGAGGGGACACTCACCATCAATTGGGAGGGCAGCACCACCTACACGCTGGACGGTCTTAAGCTTTTGGATATCAAATCCGGTGTGTTCGGCGCAGCATCTGATGCCCTGCAAAATGTCCGCACCATCGCGGTGCATGCCGGCGGTACATACACCCAAGGCTCCGGAGCCACATACGCCGGGCATATCATAGCCGATGGCGGCACCATTGCTCTTTCCGGTGGTGGGCTTACCGGGCAAATGACGGTGCAGGCTGATTCTTATCTGAATGTAGCTCAAGGTAAGACTACCACACTGGATATCAATCTGGTCCAGGAGAAGGGCGCAGCGCTCATTCAGACCGGGGGCGGCAAGGTAAGCATCAAAGAGCGTGGTAAGACCGTGCTGGATCGCTACATCGTGCGCGAAGGCACCTTGTCCTTTGCCGGTTATGGTACCCACTCCGGGCAGGGGAGTATCAGCGTGGAGTCCGGTGCCATGTTGCAGGTGGGTTGGGGCGCATCCCTGATTGCAGAGCAAATCAAGCTTGCCGGGGGAGCCACTCTCAGGATTGAGAATGGCGCTGAGGCTTGGTACTTGGGCAACGAGGTGCGAGCTGCTATTCTGACGGAAGATGGCGCCATCATCTCCGGCTCGGCAAATAACACGGCATCTGTCATCAACGGCACGATTTCCGGTAGCGGCATCCTGCATCTGGCCAATACCGCAGATTCGCAGGCTTATACCATTAACTCCACCATCTCGGATGCTGATTCCCCATTGAGCATCAGTGTAGAGAACTCCAAGGTGACACTCACTGCCGCCAATACCTACACCGGTGGCACAAGCATTGATTCCGCCTCGTCTGTTACCACTCGCCACGCATCCGCTTTGGGTTCCGGTGCGGTGCGGAATGACGGCACGCTCAACATGGGCACGCAGCTTCAGCTGGGCGGCCTTTCCGGTGCCGAGAGCGCGGTGCTGAATTCCAATGGCCATCACATCACCTTTACCAACAACGCTGATTGTACCTACGCCGGTGCAATTTCCGGCGGGGCATCGCTCACCAAGCTCGGCTCCGGCACTCAAAGCTTCTCCGGCTCTGCTTCCTTGGCAGATGTGGCGGTGCAGGGCGGCACGCTTGCTTTCTCCGGGGCGGTGGAGATGCAATCTGCCACGGTGTCCGCTGGTACCCTGTCTCTCAGTGGCGAGTCTGCCATCCTGTCCGGTGTCACGGTGGGGGCAGAAGGCACGCTGTCGCTCGCGGGTGATGTGGCCTTGGGCGCGCTCATCGACAATGCCGGCATGGTTGATATTGCCGGAGATGTCTTATTTAAACTGGATACGAGCAACTTTGTCAATGGTTCATTCACGCTGGTGAGCGGCAGCGGTGATATTACCTACGCAAATGAGCTGACGGCCGCCAACTTTGCTCTGGTGGGTTATGATATGGATGTGCTGGCAGAGAAGGGGATTTCTGCAATCATTTCGCAGAGCGGCTCAACTTTGTCGCTCTCGTTCACCAATTTCTACCGCGATCTTCTGTGGACGGGTGAAACAGATGCTCAGTTGGGCAATGCTAACTGGAAGTTCGGAGAGTCCACAGCTGTCTCCTTCGGGGTGATGGATAATATCACCTTCGATGCTTCTTCTGATGTGCGCGCCGTGACGGTGGACGAGGGACTCGATATCGGCAACATGCATGTGAATGCCGGCGATTATACCTTCAGCGGTGCCGGGCTCAATGTGCTTTCCTCTTTCCATGTGGCAGAGGGCGCTTCTGCCACCCTCAACACCTTGCCCACCAGCCTTGGCTCTGCCACGGTCGATGGTACGCTCAATCTGGCTTTCACCGGCACTTGGACTCAAGAGTTGAATGCCGCTAATGGCGTGGTCAACAAGACCGCCTCCGGTATGCTTACTTGGAATGCGGAGGGCGTGTTGAGCATGGGCACGCTCAATGTGAATGCCGGAATGTTGAGAATCAACGCTGATGTGGCGGTGGATTCTGTCAATATTGCAAGCGAAAGTCAACTTTATCTCACCAACCAAACAGCAGATTCTGCCTTGAGACAATCGCTTGGTCGCGTCTCCATGGGCAATTCTTCTTCTTTGTATGTTGCAAACAGCGAAAAAACCACAAATTACACCAGACTGGGTGAGGTTCTTGTCGATGGCACGGCAACAATAGCCGATGCCGGCACAAGCAGTTGCTATATAGGCATTGATACTCTTCGTTTGGCACCCGGTGCAACCACGGCTACGCTGACTTTGCAACAGGGCAATAACAGCAATCAAACCACTGTATTTGACTTAGGAAGCCAAAGCGCAGAAGCCGGGGATTTTGCCGGTACCATTCATTTGAAAGCCACAATGTACAACAAACGCGAGGTGCTTGTGCTTTCGAATGCTGATATTGCAGCGAATAGTGTGGTATCGATGACCGGGGCACAGGTTGTTTCCGGTGGTGTGACTTATGCATCTCAGTTGGGGCTTGGTATTCACGCAGATCGTGTGACGATTGCCGGTTTGTCTTCCACGGAGGCTGCCGGTACCGGTATGAAGGTGTTTTCCGGTGCATACAAAGCCTCTGATAAGTATGCAGCTACTGATGCTCTGAACAGCGTGAACTTCACCGATGTGGCGGAGCGCACCTTGGTCATCAACACAGCGGCAGAGAGCTCCTATACGTTCTATGGCGAGGTGCTTTCGACGGTGAATATCGAGAAACAAGGAGCCGGTACCCAGGTGCTGGCGGGTACGGTGGGCAGCACCAAGCTGAGTGTGATGGGGGGTACGCTGAGCCTGGCCGGAGCGACCATTGGCAGCGGTGCCTTGGCGCAAGTGGATTTGGCACGCGGAGCGACCTTGCAACACAACATGACGGTGGATGCTGCCCATACCTTGATGCTGACGGGGAACGGCTCGGGTGCCACGGCTACGCTGGCAGGCCATTTGATTTTGGGCGGCAGCGGGCTCACCTTTGACGGGGCTTGGACGAGTGATGAGGTAGCCTCCCTCACCGTGGCAGATGGCTACCAAATAAGCATGGCAGAGGGTGTGAGCACGCAGACCATCATGCTCCGCAATGACTCTGCTTTCAGACAGGGTGATAGCTATTTCCTGCTGGCCGGCAGTTTTGCAGAGGGCATCACGGCAGATAGCTTCACGCTGGCCGGTTTGAATGGTGCTATCTCCGGCACGCTCACTCTGGAAAATGGTGGCTTGTGGCTGCATATCAATAACTCGACCACGGCACATATCTGGGCCGGCACGGATGATGCACACACCTGGTCCGGTACGGAATATGGCACGACCTCCTCCGGGGTACTCACAGCCGCCGTACCTGCTATTTTTGATGACAGAGCAGTCAACAACAATGTGTTGATAGAGGGGAGCGTCTCTGCTCCCGGCGGTATCGTGTTCGACAACACGGAGGATTACAACATCTCATCTTCCAACATCAACAGCCGCATCAGCACCACATCGTTTGCCCTGACCAATACCGGCACGGTGACCTTGGGCGTGGCGTTGGATGCACAGAGCATGTCATTGTCCCAAGGTACCTTGGTGTTGCGCGATGGCGCTACTCTGACGGATGGTGTGCAGGTGAGCATGGACAATGGCGCCACGCTGGATATGACCTCCACCACGCAGAGCTTCAGCGGCCTGAATATGGCAGAGGGTACGACTATCAAGGATTTCTACGGCGCAGGTACGCTGACCATCAAAGACCCGGTGGCGCTGAATGGTACCATCAACGTAGGCACCATCAAGACGCAGGGTGAGGTATCGCTGACGGTGGGGGACAACACCCACACCCTCCATGTGCAAAGCGGCAGCACCACCCTGCGCGGTGAGCTTGTGCCTGCCAACCTGGTGCTGGATGCCAACACCACCTTGGCGGCAGAACACGCCCTGGCATTGGGCAGCGGCTCGACCATCCACGCCATGGGCAGCGGTGCCACGGTGGCGGCAGATATCACTTTTGGCGCGGGCAGCACCTTGCTCTTTGATAATGCCGTGCTCTCGGAGTCCGACGCAGCGCTGAATTTCACCGGAACCCTGAGCTTGGGCGAAAAGGCCAAGGTGAATGTGGCGCTGGGGGATGTCACATCTTTGTTGGATGGCGGCACCTGGGAACTGGCCACGGGCGATTGGTCCGCTTTCTCCGCTACGGACTTTGTGTTTGATTACATGGCCCCGGAGATGGCTACCTTCTCCATCTCCGGCAATACCCTGAGCATGACACTGGTGGCGCACCGCATTTGGGCCGGCACGGATGAAGCCCATAGCTGGGATACCGCTGTCTTTGGCTCGGCCTCAGCCTTGCCCACCAACGCCATGGCTATTTTCGATGATTCCGCAGCCAACAAGGATGTGCGCTTGGCGGAATCTGTTTCGCTGGTTGCTTTGCGCTTTGATCATTCCAAGGATTATACCGTCACCTCCGAAAATGGTGCGACAATTACGACCTCGGCAGGGTTGAACAAGCTGGGGAATGGTGCCTTGCGTATCCAATCCGATATCACACTTGGCGGGGATGTTGCGCTGAAGGGCGGTGATGTCACCTTTGAGGGTAAAACTCATGTTGACGGCACAACGACCCAGACATCCGGTACGGTTACCTTTGCCGGGGCGGAGTCTCACTTTGGCAATTATACGATAAGCGGCGGCACGCTGAATGTGCAGGGGGGCAGCTTGAGCATGAAACATCTGACTGCTCATTCTTCCGGCGTGCAGCTGGCGGTCGAGCAGGGTATCCTTGATTCGCTGCATTTGCATAGCGGTGCCAATATCACATTTACCAAGCCCGATGACGCGGATGCTGTGCAGTATACTGTGAACGGTGCCATTCAGATGGCTCATGCGTGGCACGCTGCCGGTGATTTGAAGGTTGCGGAAGGAGTGAAGCTGACGGCCAATAGTATCAGCGTCAACTGGGGCTTCCGCTCCATCATTGCGGATGGTGATGTGGAAGTGAAAGATACGATGAGCTTTGGTCCCTCGACCTACAGTTCTAATTTATTGACCGGTCTCGGTTCTTTTACGGCTCATAAGATACATTTCGGCGTCTGGTCCGGGGTGATTGCCAGTTCTGATGTGGCTGAATTGAACGTGACCGGTGAGTTGAACATGGGCAATAGCGGCCACCTGAATCTCAATGGCGGTGTGGTGAATTTAAGCGGCAATACCATTCAGAAACAAACGAATACGGAGTTCACTATCAACGGCAGTACGGTGAATATCTCCGGGGAGGCTGATTTTGCGGCCGGCGCGTTTAACCTGCAAGGGGGACAATTGAATATCACCGGCGGCACGACTCACATCTCCAACACAGTGAATGCCACCGGGGGTGAGCTGGCCGTGAGCGGCGGCACGCTGAATCTGACGGCTGCCACCGCCAAGTCGCTGTTGCAGGGGGTAGATGCTTTGACCCTGAGCGGCGGTACGCTGGATTTGAGCAGCGTCAGTTTTGCGGCTGATGGTGCAGGTATTGCCTTGAAAGCCGCTGTGCAGGCAGCAGAAGGTTTTACCCTTTGCTTGCGTGGCTTGGAGGCCGGGAACACATACGCCATTTTTGACCTTTCGGCGCAGGGTGCTTCTTTTAAGAATTGGCAAAATCTGAACCTGATGTTAGATGGAGCGGCGGCTACTCGTTTTTCCGGCCTTAGCCTAGCATTGACGGAGACCGCTGCATCTGTTGTCTTGAGTTCGGATTACAACTTCATTACGTACGACAAGTTGTACTGGTCCGGTGGAGCGTCCGGCGTGTGGGATTATACCACTAGCAATTGGGATGGCGATGCGCTGACCGCTGATACCACAGATAATACGACATACGCTGCGGTCGATACGGCATATTTTGCAGCGAATACCACCACGAGCATCACATCTGCCCTTACATCGGCTCCGGCAGTCAAGATTGCTTTGGAAGAAGGAGCCAGCGTGTCTCTCCATGCCGATTCCTTTACCTTTGGTTCCATGAGCTTGGCGCAGAATGCCAACCTGGTGCTGAACGGGAATCTGTATACATTCACTGAAACAATCGGATCCTCCAATCAGCAGGGCACGATTGATTATTACGGGACGGAACTCAATGTTTCCAATGGCGACGGTCTTAATTTGTACGGTAAGTTCAATGTGCATGGTGATGTGTTGGTGAGCGGCAATCGCATTGCCGTGGCATCCGGCGCAGAATTGCACCTGACAGATCAATCTTCGCTGACTCGTAAGACAGGTGTGGCTTATTGGATGCAGGGCGCTCTTGTGGTGGATGCGGAGGCCGAGGCAAGTTTCATCAGCAATGACGATGTGCACCTGAGTTATCAGGTGAATGGTGGTAAGATTCAGTTGGAGGAGGGTAGCTTCCTGACCATGAGCGTTCAGAATCTGACCACGTATAATGATGCTCAAATCAATGTGGGAGCGAATGCCACCCTCGATTTGAGTCAAACTAAAGCGGTGAATTTGCAGGCAACAGCAGCGGTCAATTTGGCAGATGGTGCAAAGCTGTTGGGCACTCTCAAGGCTTCCGGCAACGGCGTGGCGGTGAAAGCGGCCGGCTTGGCTTCGCTGGATACTTTGGCCATCAGTGGCGGCACAACCACCGTGTCGTTGGCGCCGAATGCAGACTCGGCTTCGCTGTCTCTTGGCTCGCTGGCCATGACCGGCGGTACGCTTACTGTGGCCGGTGGTGCGCTGAGCATTGATTCTGCTGCCTCCACGACGGGTGGCACCTTGCGGATAACCGGTGGTGCGCTGGAGCTGAATGCCGACTCTGCGGTGGATTTGCTGCAAAGCGTGGGTAACTTCTCCATGAGTGCCGGCTCGCTTGATTTGGCAGATGTGGATTTTGCCACCGCTGCCCCGATTGCTCTCAAGAGCGGGGCTTCCTTCAGCTTCTCCGGCGGTACGGTGGAGCTGGGTGATTTGCAGGCAGGTACCACCTATCACATCTTTGATGCCTCTGCCGGCACACTGAGCGGCTGGGATACGCTGGGTGCAGCCAATTTCAGCCTCAGCGGCACCTCCTTGGCTGATCTGGGGCACGTGAAGCTTAGCTTGGGTACGGATGGCTCCTTCTTGTACAATTTGGTCGCAGAGCTTACCTGGGTGGGCGGTGCCTCCGGCAACTGGAGCAGCAACAGCTGGGATGAAGTGCCGGATGCCGATGCCGCCAACAATGTCGTGTTCACGGATGGCTATGCCGCCCTTTTCAACTCCACGGCGGCGGTGACGGTGGATGCACCGGTGCAGGCTTCATCTGTGATGGTGACGAATAACGCGCACCTTACCCTCACCGAGACGGCTGCGTTGTCTGCGGATTCCATTCAGGTAGATGCCGGTTCTACTCTTACCTTTGCCACGCAAAAGGCCGGTTATAGCGCGGCCAACATATCCGGCGGCGGTTTGGTAGAGCTGAACTTGACCAATGCCGATAACCAGGTGCAGCTGGGGACAAGCTTTACCGGTGAAACCTATGTGACGGCCGGTAAGTTGACCACAGAAAACATCCAAGTCGGCACGACTCTGCGCTTGGCCGATGGGGTGACCCTGGTGACCAAGGGTGGCAATATGGCCTACAACTTGGTGCTGGAGGGCACAACGAATGTAACGTATGCAGCATCCACGAATACGCTCTTCATGGGTACGGTGACGGGTGATGGTACTTTGGTGCACTCCAGCAATGGCTACTACGAATTCCATGGTGCTGTCAATTTGGCCGGCTTCTCCAACACGAGCAATGTGTGGGGCCGAGATTGGTTCAAGGATACCGCTACGATTAACTCCGTTCATTTGGATAACGGGCACCTTTACTTTGAGAAAAACAGCACGATTACCACGCTGAATGTTTCCTCCAATGCCAATAATTATATGGAATTCGGAGCGAATGGTACTCACAACATCACGACGGCTACCATTGCCGGGGGTACGGTGAATTTCAATGGTACGACCAACATCACAACTCTGTCTGCCACGGGCGGTACGCTCAATGTCGGCGCTAATCTGACTGTCACCGGCAAAACGACCGCTTCTACCCTCAACGTGACGGCCGGCCAAACAACGCTGAAGGGGGATGTTGATATCACCACCCTCACCCAAACAGGCGGCACGGTGACACTGTGGAATACAACGGCCACGGCCGGAGCTTCTAAGTTGGTGGATACTGTTGTGTTGGGGGATGCGGATGGAGGCGCAGCTTTGTATGCCTTCTATCAGGCAAACGGTGCCAATGTTGTGAACCTCAATACGTTGAAGGTGAATGGTGTTGGTGAGTTGGGCATTTTCAAATCATCATCTTGTTTCAATGGTGTCATCAACATTGCCAACTTGCAGAATCATGTGGCGAATACGGCTGCCACATTAACATTGAGCAGCGGTTCAAAGACCAATAATACCTCCGTTATCAATGTGAACGGCGGGGATTTCCTCGGTACAATCAATGTGAAGGCTAATGTGGATGCCGGCGGAAATCGTCACTTTGCTGTGAACCTGAATAGCTCCGACGTAGCGGCAGATGCGGTGATTAACTTTGTCGATGCCAATCAAGCGCAGAACGTCAACTTCATGGCTCTCGGATTAGGGGCTACGGAGGTACAAGTGGCCGGTTTGAGCGGAACACCGACCAACGCCGCAGAGATTCGGGCATATGCCGTAGGCAAGGGGGCTGATTTCTCGGTGAAAGCCAACGCCAATGACTCGGCAGCCCGCACATTGGTGCTGAATGTGACGAGTGCTACACCCCTGAGCACCAATGCAAAGATTCTGGACAACATCAGCCTCGTGAAAAACGGCAGCGGTAGCCAGACCTTTACCGGTGTGGCCGCGGTGGGTGATGTCACAGTCAACAACGGTACACTGGCGCTGAGCCATGCCGACTCCGTCATCAGCGGTGATATCACCGTGAACGGTGGTAAACTGGATTTTGACGGTACCTACACGCTGGGAGTCGGGCAGAACTTGCATGTGGCAACGGCTGAAGCCGGGGCGGTAGATGTGGCCGGCTTGGCTCTTGCAGGCGGTTCCTTGGTATTTGATACCGGGGTGTTGGGTGCCGACACAGCCGCGCTGAATGTGGGTGCGCTGAGCCTGACGGCAGGTGCTGTACGACCGACGCGATATGCGCACTGCGGTGAAAGTCCGCGCGGAGCCGCGATGATGCGGAATCCCAGACCTGAAGAACAACTGCGGGGAGGTAACGAACCGTGGAAGAGGAAGTT
>Ga0233362_1000001_pt1 | contig 196501 bp, 221 predicted proteins | sample ElkDunMinimDraft_22_FD_180674 | JGI IMG/M metagenome (GOLD analysis project Ga0233362, IMG submission 180674) | Fecal eukaryotic communites from dung pellets of Tule Elk in California, USA - Elk Dung C1 | ecosystem: Host-associated > Mammals > Digestive system > Large intestine > Fecal... | reverse complement strand
AGAAGGTCCAGTACGCGAACCCAAGACCGCGGTTGAGGCCCAAGCAAGCAGATCCAGCGTACGTACCGAAGTTCAGGCTACCGCCAGAAAGGTATTCATACACTCCCTTATTATTACTGCGATAGTAATAATCACCGAAACTATTACTAGAACTGGCACCCTGGCCTATGCTGAGTGTTACGAATCCACCAGACTCTGACAGTGTTCCTTGGGCAACATAACCCTCAGTTATAGGACACATGGTCTGCACCTTATATCCAGCATTAATCCAATTAGACACAGTGCCAGCTCCATTATTAATACGTTTAACATGAGCAGGACAATTAAGGATCATGTAACGTTCTACTCCAGGCTCATTAGTATAGTATTCTCCATTAATCTCTATGGGTGTTGTACCGTCATCTCTTATAGCAATCATGTCGGACGATACAGTCCAGGCTCCAACCATATATTCTGTTCCCTGTACTCTGAACGGATGTCTACCATTAGTGAGATTAGTACATGCTCCGTCTGTTTTTCCAAGTACAGCATCAGTCTCCCCAGATAGTGCAAATCCCTGTTGAACATAACAGCATGCCCTTACTCCGGCAGCTTGTAACTCAGCACACGCCTCTTCGGTAGTTCTTACGAGGAATGGTTCAACTGTACCCGGATCTAATACGATACACGGAGCTGTTACTGTACCGGCATCTACCGTATCGAACGTACGTAATTCCACAGCACTTATTCTCCCTATCTGTGTCTTTGCTGATCTGCCATTAGATACTCTTAAGATACCTCTATACTTAGCCTTAGTAGAATCAACATACATAACACTCTCCAGGTATACTGTGCAGTGTTTCTCGAATTGCTTCTTGGCCTGATCTGCTGTGCCTATCGGGACTATATAATCGGCAGAAGCAGTGTTATATGTAGGTACAGCCTTGTATGTTAAATTATCTGTAACGTTCTGATCGTTACTGTAGTTATTGCTCATACCAGTGTGATAGGCCTGTGTATTCTTATTAGCAGTCTTAATAATATCAAACAGAATCGGGAATCCTGTAATACATGCTGCAGTTCCTCCTCGATTAATAGAAGGGTATACTCCACCTACAGCAGCACCATATGCAGCATTAAGGTGATTGTAGGAAAGATTGCTTCTACGAAGAGGAAGATTAGGTTTAGACACAATAGGTCCTGTTCCTGCCTCATTCTCGGCTCCTGCAAAATAAGCAGAATGGCACCAATACGGGCGTTCTATATACGTGTCGAGGGTAGAGTCATAAACAAGACACTCGGGCCATATACGTAAATCTGAGGCCGTTATACCGTGAGAATAAAGTTCCAGGCGTTTCTCATCACTCAACTTATCCCACGGAGAATCAGATATACCCCATAGCTGAGTAATTGGTTGTCCTGTTTCTGTACCGTCATCTGTAGTCCATCTCTGAACTCCATTAGAGTCAGTGAACTTGTATAGCTCTGTTTTAACGAAGTACCAGAACTTAGGTCCGAAAGCACATACATTCTTATCTCTACTGAATACTCTACCCGTCTTAGGAAGATCTTTAACAGCAGTAATATGCTTATTACCGTCCTCGTCAGTAATGTAATTAGCATGTCCCCACCAGAACGCCCATTGCTTTCCTACGTAATCATCTACTCCAGGATTGGTATCTGTAGCGTATGTATGATTGAGGCCGGCATTATCCATCAGCTTGGCTTCCAGCTTAGCCTTATCAAACTTGGCTATTGGTGTATTAGCTGGAATGCTTGCTATGGAAGACATCAGATAAGTGGAGTCGAAATTAGCAGCTCCATCTACTTTCTGAGGATAAGGAACTCTGGATATGTAAACCTTACCTGGAGCCTCGTATACTCCCTTCTCTGCTCGATTAGCGAAGAAGTCATTAAAGAATTGCCAGGAATAAGAACCTGCTGGTAGACGAGGAGGTACAGTGGCTGTAGGAGTAAGCTTACCTGTATTATCAAAAGAGAACCGGGAAGTTATATTGTTAAAGCTTGTTCTCTCTTGACCAGTGAGATGAACTACTGAATCTGACTTGTGTGACTTCGTACCATCAGCCAATTCTTCGATATGTTCTCCTACCTTATATTCACCGTCGGTAGGTGTTCCTATGATTAGTTCTCCTTTTACACCCATATTACCTTCTAAGTCCAACGAAGGTCGAGTAAGAGAGTCTGATAGAATAATTGTTTCTGCATTTAGATCTGCTGCCATATTTTCTATTATAGTTAATTATCTCTACGAGGATAGCACGGAGATGTGGTAGATAAAAGAAAGACACCCTCTCCTGTACTTGACGGAGAGGGTGTGTAGATTATATTGATGAAGATTAGTAATTATCCGTAGATGAAATCAGGGCCTGTTGTTGCCGAGTTGTAGAACGGCTTTTTACTCACGGTGTCGAACATACAGGGCTTGCCATTCGGGTCTAGGCATGGAACGAAATTGTGAACCACCTCGGTGCCTTGCGATATAGATACTTCATAAATGCGGCATCCTCCATTATTGGCCATCGCACCCGAATTATTAAATGCAAATAAATATGCACTATAGCCGATTGATTGTGGTATATCACCCAGAGTCGCTGATATTATGTTTCTGTCACTTTGGGCTACAAATATAACCGATCTGCTATTCAGCCAGTTTAGCTCACTTCTGTATACGGAACCCCACTCACCTTCTGAAAGTGGGAACTTAAACCAGTCATCCCAGCCGTAGCCTATATCCAAAAGTGTCGGATTCGGCGGATAATACCTCGGCCTACATGCCATCCACCTTAAATCCAACTCGACGTTTTTCGCAGCGCAAACATCATAATCAGCGGATGTTGTTGCTTGGGCAACCACGTATGTGCCGCTTTCGTTGTCGGGTACAAAGTGCGTGTCAATATACTGCGTACTGTGCTCTGCAGATACTTCACCCGTTTGTACCCGACAGGCAGCACCTCCCCAGCACCCATCGGGCTTATTTTACACGGAATACTCATATGCTTTGGTAATTACCGTTGTTCCGTTACCTTCATTACGCACTGCAAAACGATAACGCTTATTTGCCGGCAAAATAAAAGAAGGAGCAGCCCCATTGGGTTCATCTGGCCATACGACTCCTTCGGGCCAGGTTACAGAGTACCCTGTATCTCCAGTCTCCATCCAGATCTCACAGGTCTGCACATAACCAGGAGCTGACTTGAATGCGATAGCAGAGAGATCCTGATTACTATTAATTACTCCGAGATCATACACACGACCTGATACCATCTCAGAAGGAATAACAGCAGGAAGATAAATCTGGGCCTCTCGAAGAAACTCATCAGAAGTTGACACTTCTCCAGATACAGTAACATCACCTTCAACGACCTGATCGCCGGTAAATGTATTTCCTCCCTCCAATAATGCTACGCCGGTCAGATCGATAGGACCGCCTGATCCTCCAGACCCACCTGTACCTCCAGAACCACCAGCTCCTACACCGGTTACTTCGACAATAATAGCATTATTATCAGACACAAGTACTTCCTCATCAGGAGCAATAAATGTGGTCTGAACATTTGCAGGAATAGTGGCGAGAGTTGTACCGTCAGCGGAGATTGTACAACCACTGATACTGTTTACAGAATAGGTTTTACCTGGAGAAGTTAAGAAAATCATAGTATTAATTATAGATTATATTGTTGCCTATAGTGTTATTATAGTTTCTGATTTCCTGGATTACAGCATCTGGGTCTGTTATATCCAGTTGCTGTCTCGGCGCTACTATTTTAACGGAGCCACCGATCGGAATCTCAGCAATAAGCTTGTTGTCCTTAGTATACACAAGTCCTCCCGCTACACTAGCGATTATATACACTTTACCTACAACAAAGTCACGCATTTTCTATCTCTTCTATTGGTGTTTCCTCTTCTGTCGGAGGTTCGGTTTCTACCCATTCGCAAATAAGCTGAGTATCGGTCTCACGCCACTCAGGTACCCAATAACCAATCATAGCATAGAGGTGTTGCTATTGGGTATATACCCCGTGTCAACATACTGTGTCCCCGTAGACTCCAGATACTCCAACCTCGTATAAGTAATAGGTATTTCGTCAATTTCTGTCACCACATTGCTCGGCAACACACGCTCCAGCAAGCTATTCACCTCTTCAATCTGCTCGATAGTAACTTCAGGAGAAAACTGCAGGTATAACTTATTCTCAGCCGGGATATAATTAATATCAAAATTGGCCTCCCCGACAATAGAGACAAGACCTGATAGAACATCACTAAGCCAGGATGGAACTGGTCTGCTACCTACTGCAGTGTTTGTACCCCATCGTACTTCGACAAACTTTGCAGCGTCGTCCCCATCGATAACAATCTTTTTATCTAGAGCAAGAATAATAGATTGCCCTCCTGCAGGGATATCTATTGCCATAGCTCCGTTAATGGCCGTACAACCAATTTCACTTGATACGGCGTACATACGTCCTCGACTTGTGTCTCTTACTTTCATTAATTCTAATTCTATGCGTTCAGTGGTCCGAGGACTAGTATTAAAATGCGCTAATACCCTGAATATACTTATTTGCTGCGTTGCTAATCCGTGCCCCCATCCTATTTAACCGTCCTGTATAGTCAGGCTTTGGTGCAGCGAAGATAGAAGAAACAATCCTACGCTCGCTAGGAGCAGTCCTATGCAACGCGGCACCTATAAAATCTCCACCAGGTACAAGGGATTGAAACAACTGATAGGCTGACTTTCTACCGTAATCAAAAGCATTTTTGGGATTCGCAGGATTGATGTAAGCTTGGAACTTGTTGGCAGCTGAGGCGCGTCCAGCTCCTATTTTTCTAGCAATACCTCTTACAAAATTAGACCTTGAAGGGTCGCTGGATATTCTACGGGCCTGCCCTGCTATAATTCGTGATGCGTAAGGTCCTGTTAGTTTCTCCGCAGCGTCAAGCCCGTCGAACAGACCCATTTTCATCCCTTTTCCTACGTTAGCAATTCTCTGAAACGTATTCCGATACTCCATACCGCGCCAACCGTGACGTGCACCCATCGCGCTTCCTAAAACTCCTAAAACAGCTGATAAATTAAATGAACGTTTTTCCATATATAAAATTAAGCCATAGGTTTCTTCATGAATGTTAGCGGCGAGATGTACTGTAAGCCACCTAGCGCCTTATCTGTTAACTCTTTTAATTTATCTAACATAATTATTAGTTTTGTAAGTTACGCAATATATTAAACGATTGCTATAAATAAAAGTATAAAGACTCGCTAGCTAAAAAGAAAGACACCCGGGGGAGCCGTAGCTCCCCCGTAGTGCCATTAACTATTACTCTGCCGGAGGTGTAAGCTCAGGCATATTCATTAGACTCAGTTGATCCTGCACGTCATCAGGGAGACGAGTACTATCAATATCCCTGATGCTACGCAGATACGCACATGCCGTAGAATACTCTCGATTAGCCTTCATGGTAGAGAATGTCTTTTTCTTCAAAGCTCTCTTAGCCGACTTGTCATCGGGATGCTCGAGGCAATGAATCTTCAACCGAGCCATTTCCACATATTGCTTCCTCCATTCGTCCTGAAGGTCAGTACATGCTTCCAGGAGATCATTCACAAGCTTGTCCTTCTTTACAACAAGCTTAGCCAACTTCTTTGCTACAGGTTTCTTCATTATTTATCTATTTCGTAATTTAATTAATAATCGTCAGGATCTCTTAAAGACCAGGCTATTGTTATACAAACAATTAATCCAAGAATAAGCCACATACTATTTATTTATCAGCGAACACAGCGCCAGCCGCCTTCATAACACCCTGAATAATCTCAGAGCCTACCAATGTACTGGGCAGCTTCAGATCCCTGATGTTCTCTACAAACTTCAGACGAACATAGTTATCACCTACAGATTCACTATAGGCCCTAACAGCCGCAGCTTCTGCCTTCTTACCTTCAGCTCGAGCCTTAGCAAGCATCAGCTCACCTTCAGCTGCCTTCTGAGCCAGGTACAACTCGGCATCTGCCTTACGCTGCGCCTGATACAGTTCAGCATCTGCCTTAGACTGCGCAGCAAGACGTTCGCCTTCTGCGACCTGCTGAGCGCGACGAGCTTCGGCACGACCTTCTGCTTCTCGAATCTCTTCATTCTTACGAGCGATTGACAGATCGATATCGCGCTTCTCGTCAGTCTGAGTTGCCTCTACCTTAGCCACGATACCAGCCACAACTTCCTTGGGAGGAGTAGTGCGACCGATATTAATAGACCTCAAAACGAACGGAGTACCGGCAAGTTCCTTCTGCATGGACTTCTCTACCTGAGCAGTGATCTCAGGAATATGGAGAGCTGCATCAAGCCCGCGATACTGACTTACGGCAGTACGCACAGCAGTCTGGAACGGCTTCTGCACAAAGGATTCGTAGGCGTCCTTGATCAACGACTCCGGAGACGCATCGACCTCAGCCATAGCACCATAGTTCTCCACGAACTCCCTAATCTTGTTACGATCGATTACGAACACAATAGAAGCCTCGGCTGATGTCATCAGATTATCCTTGGACTGGATATTATCAAATGACTCAGCCATACGCCACGGAGTAGTAGATACAATACAGGCCTTCTTACGCCAGGTAATACCCGTTGAGTTGGGACCTGTAAGTACGCCTACAAATTCCTTCTTACCAAAGATAGGATCACTGTATACGTAGGCAGCATAGCCACCATCTACCTTCACATTGTCCAGGTTACACGACAGGAATATTGTAGTAAGGAGTAAGATTACACCCGTTACAACACCTGCAATTATCTTCTTCATAGCTGCCGCTTCCTTAGCTTCTTCAATTTCACGAGCCTTGCGCTGCTCTTCCAAAATAGCTTGATAATTAGTTGCCATAATATATTAGAGTCGTTTGATGTTTGTTGTTTCGTAAATGATAAAGTCATTCATGTCAAAGGAATGACCTCGTTCTTTATTATCGTCAATAGCCTTTAATAAGGCCTTAATCCTATTCTCCGCAGGATATATACCGATGAGCTGACAGTTCTCTGTGTCATTACCGGCATCGTCCTGAGAGGAACCTCCTTGAGTTATCACTACATAATGTTTTACTATTGGACGTGGTTTAACTTTCATTACTTACTTAACCTCTACAATGTATCTTATTGTTGCTTTACTGCTTATTAATTTCTTGATGCGTTCCACCTCCCACCTACGATAATCTTCTTCCAGCTTACGCAACACTTCAGCATGAGACCTAGGTCTAATATGTATCTCCTGCATGTCTGCTAAATCATCGAACACTGCATTTCGCGTCATGTCTGATATAATATTGTGCGAAGCGAGAGAGGAGACGATAGAGTTGATTCTATCATCACGCGACATACACTCAGCCGTGCTAGCGGCAGAATGTCCGACAGCATTTTGTGCTATGGCTTCTAACGTGTTACACACACTGTCAGCGGCCATCACGTAAGCCGAATTATTACGTATGCGAGGGAATGTTGGGCTCTGGGCGAAACGCTCATCTAAAAAATTACTAGTATTAAATCTATCTAATATGGGATTACTGCAAACAATATTGCGAAGATCCCTATCGTATTCGGCGTAGTCAAAGGGCATTATTCATCTACTGTGCTTATTACATAGTCATCGTACTGTGGAATCTGAATAGGACGATAATCCTGACGCTCTACAGATACACACCAGGAATTCTCTGTCCTTGTTACAAAGTTATCATTTCCATGCACATGACCATATATGTTGAAATACGGGGCTTTGAATCTCTTGTACAGAGGCGCATGACTGAGGATAAAGAAATCCTTAAGAATCACAGGGTATCTGGATACAAATGTACACCCACACTCCCTGTAAAAGTCATCACTCCTTGTATCATGATTCCCTTTGATGAGACGTATATGACCATTAAGCCTGGAGAAGATATGCTTGATGTATTCCTTCTTTGTGCTGAGGGTTACGTCTCCCAATAACCACACTATATCGTGTTTGGTTACGGTATTATTCCAATTAGTTATGAGAGCTTCATCCATCTCCTCTACAGAAGCGAACGGACGATTCTCATACTCGATTACTGCTTTGTGTCCGAAGTGCGGATCTGCTATAAAGAATGTTCTCATAGTAAAAGAAAAACGACCCAGGATGTTGTGTCCTGGGTCGCTGATTAATTTTTAGCTATTACTTGTTAGTTGGCATCAGTACGATCAGTCTTTTGTTGTATTCTGATTTGAGAATCTCAGACAAATCGTTAATTGAAGTTGCAAGATCGTAGGCACGTTGCGTGGAGCAAAGGTGTTCCTCCAGCACACCTACCATAACCTTGATAGCCTTGACAATCTTCTTCTCGACGGTATGTTCCATAATTGCAGTATTATTATATAATTAATTATATGATCACAAAATCTGCAAATTTAATGGCACTACAGTATTTACTGACAGCGCCGGAAGAAATGATGGAAAAGGAAGCTGCACGTAGAAGAATTGCGCGACAAGTGCGAAGAAACGCTCAAAGGAAAGTAATGCGTCAGCCTGCCGTACAAGCTCACAATAACGCTCACGCACCCCTCGGTAACAATATCCGGGCGGCGGTGCAGCCATCCGCGCAGGGACCTGCCACCGCAAGGCAGATGACACCTGATCAGGCTATGACTAATCAATCAACTATGCCTCATGCCAGTCGTGCCGTTGCTGTCAAAGGTACGGCACCGAGCTCCCCTGCTCCTCAAGGTCCGTCCTTCCGTCACGGAATGTCTCAAGTGGGACAAGGCTTTGGTGAAATGGGCAGCGCCATCGCGCAGGGAGGAAGAAATGCTATCAACAGAGGCCTACAGGCTGGTGCAAACGCTGCCAACGCTGTAAGAAACGGATTGCAAGCTACAGGCAATGCTATCGCCGGCGGAGCCAGAGCTACCGGTAATGCTATCGCTAGTGGAGCTAGAGCCACAGGAAACGCTATCGCTGGCGGTGCTAGAGCTGTAAAGAACGGATTGCAAGCTACCGGTAATGCTATCGCTAGTGGAGCTAGAGCTGCAGGTGGGGCCGTAATGAATGGAGGAAGAAATGCTCTAGAATGGGCACAAAAGAATCCTGGACTCGCGCTTGGCGGTGGTTACATGCTGTACGACCAACTGACAGATAACTAAAAATAACCCAATAACTTTAAACTCCCGCAACTATTAAGGCTGCGGGAGTTTTTATTTAATCTTCCTGTTAAAGTGCTCCTGCCAATCCAGATGCCACTTGCCCTGCACCTGCAAGTACCACAGGGGTATCAGCAGACATAACTACAACAGTAGGAAGCATAGATACACTATACTTCTGAGCCAAAGTTATACCTTCAGGCGTACTCGTATCTACTTCATAGAAAGAATAATCTGAATGCTCTGATGCAACTTTCTCTATGCGCGGCTTGAGCATCTTACACTGTCCACAAGTAGGACTGGTAAACATAAACACAGTATTACTCTTGCTATCAGAATCAATATTAGAAGCGTATTTGTTCATTATTGTATATTAAATATTATTACCAAAGAGAGGAAGGACAACAGTCGCGAGAGGCACCCATATAAGCGAAGTAAGTATCAATACTCTCTTCGTCGTTAGCGCCGTCAGAAACACCGTACCTAGCGCGAGGACAAGCTACAGCAGTATCATTCTCCAGTTCCAGGATAGCCATCTCGATGGAGACTGCGTGTTTGAGGAGATACCTCTCCTTGCCCGTGAGCCGTACGTGCATTACCTCTTTACTCTTTGCCGTTGCTACAGCGTTTACGAATTCGTTATAGGTAAGCTCGATAAGTTCGTCGCGGTACATAGTAGTTTTAGTTGTTTAGGGTTTAGTTAAGGGAAGAATTAAGATCGACATTATTACAATAGTCCATAAGCTCTTCTATAGACGCTTTCTTAATGAACGAGAAGTTATAACACTCAGCGTACTGACCTTGCTCGAACTTACTGTACTCGCTCTCTGTAAACATCATGATATGATTATCATCTGTAAAGATATGCGGGTAATCGTCAATGCTTACGTCAATGTAATCATATGATATTACATTCCTGAGCTTCATAGTACGAGTATTACTATCATACCTAAAAACTTCATAGTCTATATGCCTCATGTAGAACTTTCTGTCCGATATTCTACCTTCAAGGATCTTCTCAAGAATATCCTCCAACTTAGCGTGTGCAATTCTTTCCATACGTGTAAAAGAAAAGAGAGGTAACTTACGCTACCTCTCATGTTAAAGATTTTATTAAGTTATTACTTACCGGGCTCAACGAAGTGTTTTCGCTCGTTAAACTCTCCCTGCTTACCTGCGTTAAACGTTTCTACAGGCCGATGATACTTTTTGTCGACTGTTGCTTCCGCCGCTGCGGTAACCTCGTTCAGTCTGTCAAGGTAGCCCTTAACCATACCGTACTTTCTTGATAATTTGTACGTAGGGTTGTCACCATAGAGATAATTAGCCAGCTTTACAGTATCCTTCTTAGCGAATCTTATTCTGAATACAGATCCGTTACGAACGATATGCTTCTTCTCGCTTATCACTCCAGCTTCTACTAAGATATTTTTCACATCTACTAGAAGTGGCATCTGTCCTGTTATTTCTGCGTACAAGTAATTATTATGTTGACCACCATAATAAAAGCTACCATCAGCGTCAAACAAACCTCTTAAAAAGTCTTTGACTACATCAGGATGTAACAGCCTTAGGTGCAATCTTCCTCTATCAGATTTTCGTCTAGTAAGTTCATACTTTTTTATAATGTTGTGAACTTTCCATGAACGAAACTCTATAGAAGCATTATGACACCTGTCAGTTATTATCTCTTTAACCGGGCGATCCTCGGATCCTATGAAATTACGGAAAGCAAACAAATGCTCCCGATCACTCCACTGAATTTGGACACGCACTTTGTTTTCCTGGGTGCAATTTCCATCTCCGTATAAGAATCCGATCCAGTACGCTAAGTCAGGTGTTAGCGTACCCCATACTTGTTCGTTTAATTTATATTTGCGTTTATTATTGCTCATAATTGAACTGTAGCCTGTAGGCTCTTGCTTTCCTCATCTTCACTCTTTTGTTATAAGAGCTTTAGATTTCTATTAGAGGTTATTTTACATGGGCTATCACTTAACCCATAACTCGCGTATACACAGTGCATTTGGTACGTTCGTCTTCGTGTGCCTTCAGCACTTCCTCCGGTGATTTCTTAATCTTAGTTTCTTCCGTCATAGTTAAATAATTATACTCTTTAAATACATTTCTCTCAACTACTGAACAGTTACATTAATGCACCAACCAAGAGAAGGTCGTGTGACTTTGAATAGCGTCCTGCAGAATTCATCTAGAGGATACATCCTGCCAAAATAGTTTTCATGATGTAGTATCATCTTTACATAAATCCCATCCCTCCGCCAATCCACACAGAACGCGCCTAGAAGCTGATGCATAGTTGCATGTGGATGCCTAGCCCACTGAAACACAAAGGGATATGTCTCTTCAAGTATTCTTACATCGTGTAACCATTTGCGCAGTTCTGCGACATCATCAACAGCAATTTCTATACTAGTATCTTGCCCGTCTATAGTAACAGCAGGTAGCGTATATCTCTTTACCATATGCATCCTAAGACTAACATACTTTCACAGTAATGCACCAACCAAGAGAAGGTCGTGTACATTTAAATGGCATCAGCATCATCCTGCAGAATTCATCTAGAGAGTACATCGCGTCACAATAATAAGATCTATGACATAACTTAATCTTTATATAAATCCCGTCCTGGTACCATAGCACACAAAACAAACCTAGAAGTGTAGGCGCAGTTGAACGTGGATTTGTATCCCAATTAAAATTAAAGGATTGTACAGCTATACAGCTTCTTACCTGCAATAACCATTCGCGCAGTTTTGCGTAGTCATAAATCACAACTCCTACACTAGTATCTTGCCCATCTGCAGTAACAGCAGGTAATATGTATCTCTTTATCATATGTATCCTAAGGTTAACATACTTTCACAGTAGCACACCAACCAAACGAAGGTCGTGTGCCTGAGGATAGCATCCTGCAGAACTCATACAACGTGTACTCTGGGTTATGATAACTAGATATGCACAGATCAACCACTATACGAATACCGTCTTGTCTATACTCCGGACAGAACTCACCAAAAAGAGTGTAGTACGCAGCCACATCTGGATGTTCTGTCCAATGAAACTTAAAAGGCTGTACAATCATACGCCTGCTTAAGTCGTGCACCCATTTGTTGAGCGTACTAGCGCTGTTCACCTTAATACCTATACTAGTATTTTGCCAGGCTGTAGTAACAGCTGGTAGCGTGTATCTCCTGTTCATATACATCCTCCAAACTTTTATACCTTCACGGTGACACACACCCCGAAACCCTCCGGGCGTCCTATCCCGAGACACAAAAACCTTTCAAAAGCCTCCAGCGAGGGGTATTTTATATCTCTATACCCACCACTCATTAGACGTAAATATATCTCGGTGCGCGCGGTCGAACTTGCAGAACGTGCAGCTCGAAGGCGTCCAATGTTAGACAATCTAAGATCACCTTCCGCGCCCCACCGCACTACATATGAAAATGTAAAATATCCTGATTTTACTAACTTCAACCAACCAATAAAACGATCAGAATACCCATCTATTCCTAAGACTACATTATGTTTAGTACCGTCATCTCTACTAACAGCCTGTACAGTGTAAAGTCTATCTCTGTTCATCATTCTTTTCTTCTCATACCGCTTTTAAAACACATTAACTATTTCACATCAATCGTCACACACATTCCAAACGGTGGACGACTCGGACTTGATACTCCTCTAAAAAACACACTCTCAAATTCGGGCAAGGTAAAAGTCATCTCCCTAACATTACACAAAAAAAAATCCACATAAACCACTGGGAAATTCGAACCCACCGATCTCCCTATCCTAAAGCTACCTGGATACACTCTGCTCCTATCACTAACATATGTCCAAGTAAATAGATACTTCCCTCCTGGACGCCTGGCATCTAGCCTATTGCGACGCCACCAACTGACAAATTCTAAAGGACTGTCTATATCCACCTCTATATCACGCAGTGAGGACGTATCTCGAGACCATGTAGTCAGTACATGAAATCGTTTATTCATATGCAACCTCCGCAAGATCCACTACGAAAATCCTGTTTGTTGATTAACTCGAACACCTGAGGATATTCTGACTTATCTATTGGTAACTCTTTAAGCCAATACTTATTAGCATCAATCCAATCTTCTGAGTCGAGACCTTCCCAGCGACTACGCCACTTCACATCGTAGCCATTACGGAAACACCAGGAATCGTACCGTCCTTCTGTTCCCATGTCGGACGTGCGAAGATCTTCAGGTATCTTGTCAGAACAATTAACACCGTCAATCTCTATTACCCACTCACCAAGACAAAGAGACGGCCAACTGCCTGTCCATTCTATTTTAATATTGCTCATTGTTATTTTACGTTTATTAAAATACTCATACCTATATCGGCAGGCTTTGTCACGGGCAGTTGGCTCTCGTAATAAGAAAGGGGTGCGCTAAAGTATCTGCGTAGTTTTCCTAGAGGATTTTCTTCCGTACTGTAACCGTCGTATAGAGAGGCACTTACAAAAATAGTCTCACCCCCTATAGAAGTACAAGCATAAAGCACGCACGGAGCTTCAAGATAATCATCATCATCTATAGTACCAGACCACAGTACCGAATCACAGATCCTGGTATAATCGCTCACTCCTGAGCTACACAGTAATCGTATGTACGGTATAAGTCTGTCAGACGTGAGCTCCACATGCGTGTATGCATCTTCAGAAATCTCTCTAAGTCTGAGTGTGTTTCTTTTACTTCTGCTCATAATACATTAATGCAGCTACTGATACACCAACCTGAATTGCCTATGCGGAAGAGTTTCATAAACTCTTCCATCGTACAATGAAACACAGGATAGAAAGACACATATAAATTCACAGACATGCAACCTCTGTCATCACATGTAAATCTACCAGACAACGTACAATGATCTACATTAATATTATCACCGTCGTACCAGTTAAACCGATACGAACGCGATACGCTGGCGTCGTTACTTTTTACGCGCTTCACCCAGTCACTTAATGAAAGATTGTCATTTTCCTCGCGGCAGGATGTATCTATAACTACTGTGTGCGGTAATCTTACAACATAACGAGTCTTGTTCATAAAATAAAAAAAATCCCGATAACTTAACGTCACCGGGATATATAGTAAAGGATTGATAATTTAATTTTAACCTATGTACACGATAATACCGTCACATATAGCCTTACCGATCCTGTCAATATTAGTAGCCATCCAGTATAGATTATCCAGATTATCGTAGAAACCTACTTCGATAAGGGTTGCAGGCATATCAGCCTTAGCATTGCGAAGCACACCCACTGTCGACGTGTGAATGTGTTCTGCACGATTATCAGGTCCTTTAAGCGCTAACAATTTGTTAACAATAGTCTGACCTAAATCCTTGCCCTTACTTCTTCCAGGATAATATAGCGCTACTGGTCCTCTGGCTTTGCATGCCAAATCTTCCCAGCCTGAAGCTCCTGCTGCATTGTTATGAATGGATACAAACACTCTAGGATCACAAGCATTGGCTCTTGTGTACACCTGACGAATTTCTGCATTATTGGACAAAGAAGGATCGTCATACAGTACTACTTTCTTGCCCTCAGATTCCAAATGCTTCTTAGTAGCTTCTGCAATTTTTACATTGAGAATGTGCTCAACACTATCGGATGTAGTCGAGGTAAACCCAAGCGCATCTGCTATCTCCTTACACTTTCCCTTAGACCAATCAACTCCCTTGAACTGTCTTGGATGCTCTCTACTGTAATCAGACGTGTGTCCCGGATCAAGGAATACGTCTATTCTGGTTGTTTTTGGCTTGGGGTTTTTTATACGAAGCTTTTCTAGAATAGCGGTGAGAGTTCTACTGCCTATTATCCCGTCAGCTGTGGTGCCGACGGTTTCCTGGATACTGACATTATTAGGTTGGCATCCTAGCTCAGAGGCTACGGCCGATCTTGTCTTAGGTCCCCAGAGTCCGTCAGCTTCTACTCCCACCATTCGTTGTATCTCACTGATCTTATCAGAATTAGTACTCATATAGATATTATAGACCAAGATACAACAGGTAAAAGAGATTACAGCCTGGGGCCCTGTAAGGACCCCAGGCTGTAAGTTGTGTGTTACGCACCAAACCCGGAGATCAGGCCAGCCACGATATCGCCAGAGCGAAGCATGCCCTTAAAGGGCACACCCTTGCGCTTAGCGTCGTATGCCAGCGTGGAGGCTACAGTGAAATACACCTTATCCCCGTTTTCCTTCTCAGCCCAGAAGCTGATATGGTCATACGGATTGATGCCACCTGCCACAGTAGTATGAGACTTGCTAATGATTTTGGCCTTCTTGCCACAAAGAGCAAGTCCATCAGCAACATCAAAGTTCACGATATCACCGGGCTCGATCATATCGAATGCGGTGTCCATGTTCTTGTAGAGGTGGGAAGGAACGTTCTTCTTCATAATTATTGTATTTCTATTGTTAAGGTTATTGTTTGTTTGATATTACTTAACTGTATTACTTACAATATATTACTTTGAATAACTCAGGTAACGCCACCTTCGTCAAATATATATAGCATGTATGTGTGTATTTTTTCACCACAACACGTCTACCTGTAGAGAAGCTTTGAAGAACTTAGAATCAGACACATCTCGTTCTGCGTCGCAGTCATGATCTTTAGGATGCATTAACACGTGCCAATCTTTTCCATTGTAAAACAATGATACACGTACGTTACTCTTGGTTCCATCCTTAGTAACATGCTTAGCATCATCTACTGGGTGACCGCACCCTTTGATAGATTTAGCCACGGATACGTCCACGTGAGGAACTATTACTACACAACCGTCCTCTAAATAAAATGCACTGAAATGTTTCTTCATACAATTAATCATTAAAGATAATTGTCTACGCTTCAACCGTTTTCATTGATACGATTCAGCGCTCCTACTACAGCATCTCTTATTACTTCAGCAGTGTTATCTGCTCGTTTATCGCCACTTGGCATTACCATGATCTGCACATCCACCGCATCGGTAGATGTGTCAGTCGCAGCAATAATATTGATTCTTGTATACTTCCTATCAGCGTAATAAATGCGATACATCTGATGCATCCCAAATCCCGCAAAGAAACTCACAACAACCAGGATAATTAACTTTAATACAAAAAATAACGTCATGCTTTAAATATTAATAGTATATGAAACTATAGCGCCAGGAGGACGCTCTCCGATCAGTGGGGATGGAAAACGACTCACATCAAATATAGCCTCAATAACAGAATCGCCTATTCCTTCCAGTACAACATTAAAGTTGATAATATCAGGACTTCTAAACACCACCGCACCATGCAGCACGCTTATATCGAATCTATCAAACAATTCTGTCTCTACCGGCGAGATATATACCGATCCAGGCATAACGCGCCGCACACAAGAACTGTCATCAAGGAAATCAAGGTCGATCTCATCTCCAAAAAATGTAGTAGTGATATCGCTCTCAGGCCGTGCCTGTCCGAGCTCCAAGCAAGTAGCGTAGCAATTATCAACAGCGAGCTTCCTTCGTCGTAAAAGAGCCTTCCACAACTTTGTAGGAATCTTCACGTCAAACTGAAACATTCTCTCCCCGAATCCTTGTATATCGGGGAGAGAATTTAACATTCTAGTCGTTGGGTCACACGGCTTAAGAGAGCGCAACTTCAGAGTCGTTAACTTCATCTTTCTTGGCCGGTACGTTAAACGTAAATACCATGGCAGCAGAATCCCTGAGGTCACAGCCAATTAACTCCTTCCTCAGAATCTCCCGTGTAAGATCTATGGTGATGTAATCTGTTTCGTCGTACTCACCATAATTAGTAACCTCATCGTCCTCGTCATAATAAAGGTTACAATACTCCACCTCAAAATCTACTACTATCCTAGGGTTATCTTCGTAGTCGAGATCAGCGTACACTTGTGCGCTCGAGCAAATACAATCATAATCACAATCATCGTAATACAACGGAAAAGGATCAGAACGCCTACGGTTTATAGGATATACTCGAAACGCAGATATGATACTTGTAAGAATATCTGGGGTGGCTCCGTTCAACTGAGCTGTAGTAGCCCTTTGTATTATTCTCTTAGCTTTGGCAACTATAATATCCGGTATCTCTAGAATTGTACGTCCATATAGCACGCATACCTCTCCAGCTCGATCGTCATTGTCCGTAAAATCAGAAAGAGTAAATCGCATAATTTTTATTCTGTTAAAAAATGATTAGTAATATCGTAGGTCATACGATAGCTTCCTATCTCACACTCCAATACATACAGTACATGTTCAACAGACACAACTATCGCACGGTTAGGTCTACTGCCAAACAAAGAACTAAAGCGACAATACAACTTCCCTTCCACCATCGGCGCCTGCATAACAATATAAGCCTTATCCATAGAATTACTATACAGCGTGTGCAGTACCCTTATAGATTTCCTGGCAGCGCAGATGGCCTCTTTAAGTTTATTCGGTATCTTCAGTAATACATTGGAGTCGGGTATAGGGGCGGACACAAGTCCGTTATACCTATCCCACTCAGTGTCCAGCAAAGCTATATTAAGCATTAGTAGAATGATACTGAAGTTGCAGTTGTTGCTGGTGAATAGTACTGCAGCAACGACGAGATATCATAAGTAACATGTTCTACATTGGCAGTATCTGTATTATCATCAACAGACACAAGCTCGATCCTGTAAAATAACTTGCATCCCTGAACAATAAACACAGCTCGCGCAGCCTTCTTACACATTGTATTAACTGCGAGCTTGGCAGACGGACAGATAGGAGCTGCCAGCACAGAGTAGCACATTCCATTGAGAGTTTTCTCCTGTATATAAACTACATTGTGTGCTCGGCGCATAAACCCGATAGTCTTCGTAACACCTGCAGGGAATTTAAGTTTGAAGAGAGACGGAAGTAGAGCACCAACACCTGTCGGATCGTCTACAATCATCTTCTTAGTTACAGTAATCTCTGTATATTTCCAGCCGGTCACAGTGCCCATACCGGCAGACCAATAATTATTAGGCTTAGCGTCCTCAGGCTCTATAACTCGAGGTAACTCTATCTCGAGTTTCTCCTCCACGTCTATAGTAGGAATATGCCCCTGTTCTTCTGCAACCGTGTCGCTTTTACGACACCCAAAAATAGATCGAATAGTATTAATATTAATCATTTTTAAGTAACTGTTCGTATTTCTTCTGAGCTTCAGACCTGGGTAACACATCTGCCTTGATGGATACCCCTGCCTCTTCCAATACACTCTTCAATACATCTATCGCCACTATTGTACGTACGAAATACGCCTGAGAGCTATCTTCGGCTGCTGCCTCTAACATACCTAACTCCTTAATATACGCAGATATCAATGCACTGGCCATCAGATACACTGTCCCGTTATTAAGGTCGTTGTTAATGATATTACCAGCTGCAAGCCTGGACTTCTTGCATAAGTCTTCCAGGAACTCTTGCTCTGTCCCGTCATCAACAACGATAGAAGCTCTGCTCTTATGCTTGATTGCAAATCTAGTCATTACTTTTTCTTAGCAGAGTCCTTTGCATTATTGGACGATCGGAAGAAATGCCAACCATGATGAGCTAACAGCAACTTACTTCCGCTGGTAGAGGTTGTTGTCTTTGCAGGCTCGGGTTCAGTTTGAGAATAACCGTAAGCCCTCCAATCATACTCGTCGTCATCATAACCATAGTCATAATCGTAGTCATAGTAAGCCTTATAAGAATTACTATAACCCCCATAACTATACTTCTTGGTTGTAGTTGCTGGTGCCTTATATTCCTTATACGTACCATTAGAGAACTGAACCCCAGGATAATCCTTGTCTGTCACGTACGTGCCATAGGTTACAATAGAACCGTCCTTCTTCATGAATGCGAACTTGGAAGATCCGATAATAGCCTCAACTACATGCGCACCATCCCCGCCGCCGTTAACAGCAGGAATATACAGATTGCGGAAGAATGTCTCCGAATCAGTCATACCTCCGTGCGCCTTAATAGACAGAGTACCGTTATGACAGAAAATCAAATCTGTACGCTCATCGCGCCAGCAGTGACAGTTCTCTATATTAATAGGACCAACAGACTTAATACGAGCGTGCAATACCCATGACGTGTTATCATCCTCTGTGATAGGCTTCATGTACTCAAGGAACTCTTTCTTATCGAGAGTACGCTTTACCTCGGGACGCTCCATACCGGCCTTATGCCAAGCAACAGCAAATCCATCAGGATTACGCTCACAAGAAGTGACGATGCTGTTCCAGGAGGGAGACTTGATACCTTTGGGCTTGGTAAGAATAATGCACATAATATTTTAATCTAGTGTTATTTGTTTGATATTTAAGTTTGCTAATACTTTTAACTTATTACTTACTAAACCTAGTAGGTATATTACATGTCCTCCTCATCGGAGCAACGACCGTTACCTCGGGGATTGGGGGCGCTTTCGCGCTTACCATCAGGGGAAGGAGTATTGAAATAGAAGTGAAGAAGCCAGCTGTTCTCTCGAACATTCTCCTTCATGAACTGCTCGAACGAAGCAAGATTGCAGTCCTTACCAATACGAACCTTCATGGTCCACAGGCAGAACAACAGTACGAACTCATTAATAGCGGCTACGCGCTCAGGGCACAGACTACCCTTACCCATACGGAACTCGATAGTATATTTATTAAGGGTATTGATCTCACAAGTACGACGACGGTTAGCCTCCTTAACAGACGATACAAGAATCTGATACAGTTTAGGCTCAGAGATCATCATATCGGGTACAGCCTCAGTGAACTTAGCAATAGTATCATCCTTCATCTTGACCTGGTTATAACACACCTTTCGCCCGAACACACGATGTGCGCTCTCATTGTCTTCAATAAACATTGCATACAGAGCGGTAAGCTTACCTACAGCTGTACGCATCTGACGGTATTGTGTGGACAGCGCTGCGTCAGGATTGCAGAAGATTGTACGACTAATGTGAACGTGGTGACCTGTAGTATTATTGGTCCAGGAACGTGCTCCCTTGGAACTAAGCTCAGAAAGCAGAGGACGCCAGAAATCCGGGTTAGTAGCGTCCTCAGGATGCAACGGAATAGTAATCAGCTCCATGGGAGCAGATCCGGATAAAGAACCGTCATTCTCACAACAATACCAGTTAGTCTTGTGATCGCAGAACTCACGACGAGCACGCTCGCTACGGAAAGCCAGTTCAATCTCACTACCCATCAGATAACGAGAGTCAGGACGACTATCTGAAGAGATAGGATGATTGAATACACGATTACAAGACTGGGAGTGATACCCCGTATGGTAACCATACATATAAGTTTCCTGTGTGTAGTTATCATTAACATAGGGACTTACCTTGGCATCTGCATCGATAGACTGTGTAGTAGGCATACTGATTATTTTCTATGTGGTTATTAATTAAATTTTTAACTTAATACTTTTCAGATTACTTACATATTTACAGTCGGAGCCAGGGCAGTACGCTCCGAAGGGGAGAGTACATAGATAGATCCCTTAAGTTCACTGCTACATTCTTGAAGGAACTTAGTAAATACAGCTGCCATATCAGGCTCCTCACCAACATCCTCCATCAGAGCACGAGAACTGAGAAGCAGTTGCTCCCACACGCACGGATCAATACCCTCGATAACATCACTCGAAAGACGAATATCGACAGAGCCCCTATAGTCAACATCAGGATTATTCTCGAGCCATGCGTTGTAACGCTCCTCGAACTTAGCGCGATCAAGCGCACCAGCTCTAAGTATATTGATCAGACCAGTCGTACTGATCGTTCCATACACATCCACAGTAGCCAGACTTACAGACTCCTTACCGAGCGCATCGCATCCAATAAAGCTAAGATACGTATTAGAGCCCCAGTACTTCTTAACAAAATAATTAATGTAAGCTTCCACTACGGAAGTTACAGAAATACCTACCTCCCAAGAGCCAGCCTCCGGGGTATCCTCAATACAGGCAGGATCCCACATAGACTTCCAATGCTCTGCAAATATAGACTCGAGAATAGGATCATGTACCTCAGGAACGTACTTATAAGGAACCTTCATCAAAATACTAGAGGAATCTATATCACTAGCTTTTACGGCCTCCAACTTAGTATTAATACCAGTAACGCGTGTAAGCTCAGTAACCTTGCCGTTGATTTCGATTAACATGTTGTTGTGTTCTTTCTAGTTTTAAATTCAAATACACACAGCTATATTACTTTTATTACCACGCAGAACGACGATTGCTACCAGCATCTCTATTAGTAGCAGCAATAATGTCATACAACGTATCTGTAGCATCCATTCGCCTTCCTGTGTCTGAATTAACATACACAGTCTTAGCGCTAGCATTCTTAGCAAGACGCGCCTCCCATGCCTTACGGATCTCTTCTTCCGTTGGTTCTTGTTTTTCTTCTTTCATCGTAGTGAATCAGTTGCCCACACTCTACACAAAGTATCATGCAGCGTTAAATCCAAGAATTCTCGCCCATCGTCGGACAAGTTTATTACACATTTCTCTATAACCGGGTAGGAGTCTGATCCTATCTCTACAATTACTTCCGATCCGTACCTATTGCATATAGACACCACAATAGGCATACCTACTCTACTTCTGTAGGTTACGTTCTTGTGGAATTGAACCAGCATGTTATTTACGCTTCGTATTCTTTGTAGCGTCTACATTCCACCGTGGGTCTAGAGATGTTCCCAACCACACATGCTCTACAACGTTAGAGATCTTATCGAGATACGTCTCAATAAACTTGCTCTTACCGTGCTTCGCTATCTGACCTTCACAGAACTTGTTAAACACAGTCATGGGTAGATCAGTACTCTTGCTACCTTTATCCTTATCCCTCAATTTTTTAAATAACCCCACCTTAGAAGGTTTGATGTGGTAGAATTCCATAATAGTACCACCCTCATATATCTCAGCGCCAGACTCATCAGTAATAATAGAACCATCACTGGAATAAAAAGGCGATGTGAGATATTCCATCGACAGCGTTCCATCTTTCGGAAGTAGGAGAGTATACTCATCCCCTTCCGGAACTTCTCTTGGCAAAAGGTTATCTCGAATAAATACAATCACTTCAGCAACGGCATAGGCCTTGAAGATACCATAGCTATGACCGTCGCCGGCTGCCGACCACCCTCTCTTTATACAAAGGACATGCGACGACGGTAGATATTCTTTTGAGTCGTAAAAACAATCCTCGACATACTCAAGGTCGTTATTCATAACATCCCATCGATGTTTATCGATCCAGTCACAATACCAGTCGGTAAAATACTTATCAATTAACAGCTTCTTGTTGACTTCCGTCATTACAGTACTCTCAGGAACATCTATGTAACCTGCCTTTATGTCGGCAAGAAACTGAGTAATCATAGTACCCTCGTCCTGATCTTCGCTGTACTTGTCCGAACACCAAAGAACTATATCATCAGTGCTAGGCTCCGGAAACGTTACATCCCAGGTATCTTTGTCGTTTATTGTTACGTTCATATTTGCTAGCTAAAAGTTGAGAATTACTAAGAGCAGAATAACTTAATACAAAATAGCCGCCGACAATCTCACGACTGTCGGCGGCTATACACTTACCATTAGTTTGAACCAACAGGGTAAACAGTCCCTATCAGTTATATATAACACACATAGGCGTATTATTTCACTTCATCCAATATGATGATCTTTCCTAAATAGGCGTTATGTGATTGCAACTCTGTGGTAGGAAGTTCTACTAATTTATTATACCAATCCACCCAGGCTACATAATCCATACTATCGCTAAACTTGTCTCCCGTATAAAACTCTTTAGTTCGCTCGATGTACTCCCTGGTATCCCTAAGAATACACCAATGCATAGGCTTAAGCTTAGCCCAGTTACGAGAAATATAATTTCTAGTCACCTCGGGCATATAGCTATGACGGGGCAAAGCATAACGTAAGGCGGATACAACTATAGCACAATAATCAGGATCTTGTTCTTCAGACGTATTTAGCAACTGAGTTTCCATACCAGTATATCGTCGTCCTGCATTGTCTCTACAATGCTGTAAAGTCCTGTCAGAATATTCGTCATCTTATGAGGCTCTTCGAAATTATCAATACACCTATTATGCCTAACATACTTATACTTACGCCACATCGCGCGCAAGATAGAGTACGCATCAAGTGCCAGCTTGCTGGCATTAGACTGATCTTCAGCCCATACCACATTCTCGCAGAAATCTTCATACCCTTCACTAAGAATGCAATACTCTTTGTAAAGCTCACTACTCATAGTAGATATAAGCTTGAGTAGTTGTAGCGGAGTGAACGTAACATAGCCGTCAGGTAAGTCCTCTTTCACAGAGCCAAATTTACGCACAACGTCCGCCAAGTCTCTAGCACCACACTGCCAGTGATAAGTACGTCCATCTAAATTATCATCATTTAGAGTAGACTCATTACGTTTAAGATAAAATGTATGTTGAAATCCCATTTCTATTTTACTTGTTTACGTTAAATGCTGGACAGACTCCAGCGATCTATGAGACATATGTCTCTCTACTATCTCAATAATACTATTACACAACGTTACCTGGTGCATATTCATATCGTTGCGTTCAGCACCTAACAAAACACGCACAGCTTTCAGGTAGCGTTTCTCCTGACTAATCCTGGAACCATTGCTTTCCTCGATATTGGCGAGCATATCGCAAAGCTTCACAGTCAGCGCAAGAGAGCTTGCTGTAAGAAGAAGTTGTGCCAGATACCACACCTTGCCGTTACGTTCAATTTCCTTCTGATCCCAAGTATCGGTGAGTTTAAGCACTGGCAAGTACACGTCGTCCCAGCGCCTATCATATTGCGTTACATATCTGAATACGTCACGCTTACTCTTTACAGGAACATGCCATTCCTGCTCTATACGCGGAATACCTTCTTCGAAAACATCATGAAGCCAAGCAACGCACACGGCGCACTCATCTCCCCCATTACGTTCTACTAACTCTGCAACCCTGGCAGGATGGTTGATAAATGGAGTCACACCATCTGCGCGGAACTGACCTTCATGAATCTTTGTAGCGAATTCTTTAGCATAGTCTTTTGTCATAATTTTTATCTAGTTAGATGTGTATAAAAACCCACCGCAGGAATTATCCTGCGGTGGTAAACCCCAAATAAACACAGTATGAAAAGAACAAGAACAGAAGTATACCCTCGGACGGTAACGATCCGCCTCTCTCAGTGTGTAAAACTGATTTGCTACCTTTACAACACAAGGGCTACTCTTACCCAAGTTGCCATCGGTTCAGGATTGGTTACCTGATTGTATAGTTACCGACGGACTTGGATCATTAATTGCGGAGGAGGGATTCGAACCCACGACCTCCAGGTTATGAGCCTGGCTAGCTACCTGACTGCTAACACCCCGCGATTGCTAATTAAGAATATAATAAGCTTTGGGTGTAGAGTCAACAATAAAAATTAATTTTTTATAGATACATCAACAATAACATCACCTTCATCCACAAGCTGTAATAATTTAGCCTGTTCAATACCGACCAGCTTAGCTACAAATGGTGTCATGTTCCATCCATAGCAAGTACTGATCTCACCGGTAGAAGACTTAGTGTAAGCTCCTAATTGCATAGTATCTCCCTGGACTACGAGCTCAATTGAGAAAATCCCATCGCCTTTTTCTTTTGATTTAAGTGTAATTTTCATGTTAACCTAAATTATATTTTTCTACAATTTTAGTTGGTACATCTTCAGGCCACCTATCCAACATATACTTAAGCTGATCCTCTGCAGGTTCTCCGAATCTATCGTAGCGTAAACAATTCTCAGGACCACAAGCAGCGACAAGCATAGCTTGATTAAAGAAGTACTCGTCGCATACGGATTCCATATAACTTACCGACGTATACATCTCATCGCGCTCCTTACTAAGACGTTCAAACTCCTTCAGATAGGCTATCCTATCTGTAGGCATACAAAGAATATGATAGACCCTATTACTTCTAATAAGACCATGCATGGAGTGTAAGAACTTGCTGGCGTTCTTTACTACAGGAACATCGGATGCAGCAGAATACGCGTAATTAGACATAATGTATCTATCTACGAGTACACCGCCATACCGCAACGCGTTATCTGCCTCTGCAAACTGAGCATACATAGCTTCAGGATCCTTAATGTATGTCAGATGCATATACTGAAGCTCTAACGCTTTACATAACTTCTTAGCCAGGGTAGTCTTTCCTGATCCGTCCGGGCCTTCCAATACTATTGCTGGTTTTTTATCTCTTGCCATAAACAAAAATAGCGACCTGTTATGGTCGCTAGAACATCCCCAAGCGGAATCGAACCGCTGTCGCAGGAATGAAAATCCTGTGTCCTAACCGCTAGACGATGGGGACATTAACGAACCATATCGGAATCGAACCGATGTATCCGCAGGGACAGTGCGGTGTACTAACCACTGTACTAATGGTCCTTTTATATCAAGCGGATAACGGGAGTCGAACCCGTCTAGTAAGCTTGGAAGGCTTCTGCATTACCGATATGCTATATCCGCGCAATAACATTACTATAAAATATAAAACTATAAATACAATAAAATAAATTTAAATTTCATGTATAAACTTATACGCAGCACTTATCGCCCATTTTGGATCTGAACAAACACTCTTCCAGGGAAGTCTTAATACCCTCCACCCAGAGACTTCGATGTGCTTATCTTTACGCTTATCCCTGTCCATATATTCTTGAAACCTATAATGCTGATCGCCATCTATCTCTATGCATTTCTTTCTGTGCTCCCATGCAAAGTCTAAAGAATAAATACCAAGAGGATATTCGCGAACATAACACTTATCATCAAACTCATTTTCTATCACCCTCATAAACCATGTCTCAGGCCAGGACGGGGAGTTATTGTGTCTGGAGCTTCCGATATTATGAGCCCTACCCTCGGCGTGAGCTCTTTTCATGCTCTCTGATATTTTAAATTTTGTCTCCTCGGACAGTTTACAACCAGTCCTTTTCTTTATGCATCCATCAGCATAACGCATCTTATAAGTAGCCGCCGATTTAGCAACAGATACACTTGTAGACTTAGTCAATCCTTTATTCCATATGCCTGCTGTATTACGGTGCTCTTTTCTTACATGTTCGTATAAAAGTTTGCGCGTCCTGAAACACTCCCCGCAATGCACGCATTTCCATCTACCAGGCTCAGCCGCTGGTGGGGTTTTAAAATTACACTTATGGTTGCGAGTTTTGCTTGCCGCGTACTTAGTAGCACAAGACTTAGAACAAAACCTGCCAGAACCGAAATCCCCACAGTGCTCTTTTTCGCAAAACTCACAAACCATAATAACTATCTACCTCCCCCGCCAGGTAACGATCCTGGCCTAACGGATTAACAGTCCGCTGTGCATCCTCTACACCTCAGGGGAATATCAACTAATGCTCTTAAAGTATTACAGAAACATTTTTAAATGTAAACACTATTAATAAAATATTTTTAAAATTTTTTCCAATTCGTCCACCGGATAATTCAGATGACAATTATAGTCTCTATCTATCTTTATCCTTATACCATTTACTTCGAATGTTTCCAGTACAAGAATATCACCACGTCTAGACTCAGACTTCTGAAGCATATTAATATTCTTGTCTATAGTACCTCTGGCTATATCACACTGTTCCAGGAACATATCCAGAAGATCGTCCTGGATCTGTACATTAGGATCAGGCAGTACCCACTTTTCATTACCAGTCAGGCCGTACTCAGCGTAACTATCCCTAGATATTGAATAGAAATGTGTCTCGTATGGATGAATTGCCGCGTATGTTGGATTAGTTATCTTCATCATAATTGTATTAATAAAGCTAGCGTACCAGGAGCAGACAATCTCCTGGTACGCTTTGCACTATGCTGCAATATACAATATAAGTCCTATTAAGAAAATACAGTCGTCACATCTACTTCCATTTTTTCCCCGCTTAGAGGACATAGAGTAAATAACGTCTTGTCCTTGTAAACGTCTATAAATACCTTTCTAGTTTGTTTTCTAAATACCTCTTTACTGAACAAAAATCCGACGAATCCTGAGGTATGTAGTTGTACTGGCAATTGCACTGACTGACTAGCAAACTCCTGATCGAAATAATCTGACTTAAGAGACTTTATCTTCGCTAAAGCATCCTCTGATACTTCTGCTGTTCCTATTACTGTGTTTCCATTTTTAATCTCGAATGTTATCACTGTTATTATCAAATAGCATGGATTTATCTATTACAAACAGATTACCTCCCCGCTGACACTCTACAAGACGAAGCTTCGAGGTATTAGCAGAATCGCCAAGCATACGAGCTACTTCGGTAGCTGTCTTGCCGGTAATAGACTCTGCCTGGGGTAGAGTTACGAATTCCTTACCTTCCTTGATCTCGTCTCCAAACTTATCCGCTATAAGCCTAGCAAGCTCGGCCTCCTTATTGGCTGCGGCCATGTTAAGTGCCACCCTGAGCATTCGAAGTCCGCAGGGAACTGTATGCACTCCCCATATCTTTGCTGAAGCCTTCTCGAGAATAGTAATAGCTGAGATAATAGAGACATTACCACAGTCATCACTATCAATAAAACTGAGAAGGTCGCACACACCAGGAATTAATTTGATAGTGTAATCCGTACCTAACACATTGAGTAGAGAATCTAGATCGATCAGATAATCAGAGTTACTGAGAATACCCACATCAATAAGATCCTCTTCCAACTTACTACGCGTAATAATGAACTCATCCTCTACATGACGGCCGGCCAGCCTAGCCACACACGAGGCTGCTGCATGCAAGCCTCCGCTAGCATACGCAGCATCTACGCAGTCAGCTGTAGAACACTTACCTGGAGTAATGTGGATATGCTTATACTTCCAGCGAGGAATGTCTACCTTTTCTAATGCACTGAGATACTCGCATGCTATTTTAGGATCACTGGGTATAGGATAGTCATTCAAGCCAGCGTGAGTTCTAATTAAATCCGCAGCATTCTCGATAGCTTCTAGCCTCTTCTCATCCATATCCAGGTCGACAGCGAATACAGCTCCTTCGTCATCGAGGGCAAGGTCGTCCTCTTCAATCTCCTTCACAACCATGTACTCTTCAGGAATATCCTGCAACTCGCAATCAACTTCAGCAGGTTCTACAGGACTAGAAATCTTGGAAACCAGTGCTGCTGTCACTAACTTAGCTAGTTCAGAGAAAGAAGAAGCAAGATCAACAAAGGACTCTTCTACGCTTTTACCATTAATCATCATAGTCTTTATGTTACTTTATTTGGGTTAATTACAAACGCAATAGGACTCCCTTTGTCAGAGAGTCCTATGGGTTAGAAGTTTATTACTAAATGGATTAAATACCTACAGATTTAACAATCATAGCCGCCAGAGGAGACAGAGCCTTATCGCAGGCATGAGCTGTCTTAATGGGCGTATCCGTAAGATTCTCGAAGAAGCCATACACTACGTCCTTAAGCGCAGCAGTACCAAGGCGATGTACCAATTCGGGATTTTCTGCAACAAAGGCATCTACCTTACCTTCAAGGTATTCACCTAGATCAAAAGTCTCCTCCTCCTTCTTAGTCTCAGGCATACCCTTGATAAGAAGAGTGATAGAATTTCCCTCAGAGAGAAGCTTCTTCACATCGTCATTATCAGGAAGAGTACTAAGACTGCCGGATAGGCAGGCGAGATAATCATTAAGAGTCTCACCTTCGGACGGGCTAAAAATAATATCTGCTGTTGTAGTGGTTTCTATGTCGTTTGCCATGGTTGTAATTTAAAACTTAAAGCATTTAACTACAACAGTTTTATGTGTCATAATGCTTTTATTTATTTATGAAGCTTACAAACAGACACGTAACACACTAACACTCAATACTGTATTACTAAAACAAAATTACACAGCATTTACATTTTTTGTAAAAATAACATCGCAACACATATAAGTCACTTATAAAAACTCACATAAATTTAAATGTCATTTACAAAAAATGTAAGTTTATTTAGCAGGTTGCTCCTGCGCCCAGCGATCATACATAAGCTCCAACCACTCAGAATCGAATCCATCATCTTCCATGAGGTCTTCCAATTCTTCAAATATTTTATCGATCGGCTTATCCAAGTATCGCTTAGCAAAATACTTGTTAATTGCTACTGTCAAATTCTCGGAAGGAACCGGGAACGTTACTTTGCGTAGGTCTTTTTCTTTTAATGACATAAGGATATAAAACTTTTAATTAATTTAAATTTAATGGATACTTGGTCACATGGCGGAAAATCCGGTAGAACAAGGCAAAACTGTAACATGGGAACCTGTGCGTCAGCTAGCGCAAGATATATCAGAGCTATATTCTAGCAAAAAAATATTTGAACCCAAGAGAGAAGATCTGGACGGGGCCGACACGATTATATCAAAGAAATCGACCAGGTTTACAGATCCTAATGCGAGTGTATGTACTATAAGTTCTGCCGACAAAGGATATGTTTATTTGTCCAAAGATATAACTGCTCCATTCCGTGTAGAGAAATTAGGACAATCAGGAGACATTGAAGAAAAAGTATTAGCGTTTGAGTTCGCCTACCACCCTGATTTTTACGAAGAATATCTAAATGGTACAAAAAAACCAGTATTAACAACTCAATATTTACTGTACAGGGAGGCAATAGAAAACGATCCAGAATTCCCACTGGACCATCTTGTCTATACCTCTGACAATATAGCCGTGGAGTTGTGTAACAACCCTAATTCTGCTACCAGTAACGATTTTTTAACTATTTCTAACTTAATAGAAAGTGACAGATCTAAAATAAGAAAATTCTGGAGTTACAAAGAAGGCTCTTATGATGGTGCAGATTTCTACGCTGAAGATACAGAAATTGCCGGCGAATTATACATGTTATTCGACGATCCTATGGGTACTGGCAAGAACTGTTGCTACATAGCCAGAGTGGCTTTTGCCGGAATGCACAATAACGGTAACGGAAACAGTAACGGTCCTGACGGGATACCTGCACCTTGGGTAAACGGACATATCGCTGCAGATGAATACTATTTTGTTAAAGACAATCAATCCCCGTGGATGTCAGTTAATAAGGCTGTAACGCTCACTGGTGTATCTATGGATAGGTCGTACAAATCTTGCGACGACCCGTCAACCAACTGCAACACCGATGTAGTAAATACTGTTAAGGGATTCAGACCAGAGACTCCTGGAGCAGAGGATGCTGTTTATCCGCCACCGCCTGTAGGTTGCAGCTCACAATTCATATGGCCTACGTTAGGTGTTGAAGGAGGAGGCAGCAATAGTTTTTACTCACCTGCTATATTATCTCAATACGTAGACTGGGCTGACTGGAGAGACCAGTACAAAACACCACTCACGGACGATACTATACAGTATATTAAAGCTACAACGTTAGAACCAAGTCCTGACGACGAACACTTTCCTTGTTACCTGGGAGAAGAGCGCACTGGCGATCTTTCAGGATCGTACGCCTACCTATCAAATAATAAAAGCATAGAACTACCATACCAGAGATGGGTAAAAGTAAATGATACCACATACGTCAGAATGGTTCCTATGGAATTTAAAGTTTCAGCGAACGACCCTCGTAAAGCTTTATTAGCAGTTCCTACTACAATAGCCAAAATACTTAAACCCAAATCATATCAAACAGCTATACGAAAGAGATGGTACGACATGATGTATTACTCGCTAAGAAATATAGCTGGATATAAATATAAAAAATACATAAACGAAAATATAAGCGATTATCGTATTATCGGGGTTACGTGGGATAGAATGAAAATGCTCAATCCTATCGAGCTCGGTTACATGAATCCATGTCTTAACAACCCTAACGAAGAGGATTGTCTATGCACTAAGTGCAGTTACGAACGATGGAAAATGCTAGACCTGGGAGGAGAGAATCATGACTCCGACATGCTTGTAACTCCTTTCGTAGGATCAGAGAGCGACTTTCAGACTCGCAACATAGAAGGCAATAATGCTGCTCAGTTATGGACCTGGGACAAAGATCGGTTGTTAACGGTTAACACGTATACGGATAATTTAACTGACTTCGATCACGACATCCTGTTCCCAGAGTTGTACTTTGAGCGATTACTGTGCTACAACAACGAGACGCTATACAGCAGCGATCCAGGAGGTTTTGTAAACGAGGAAAAAGAAAACAAACTGTGCGAATGTATGGTATGCTACTACACATCGTACCCAGAATCTCCAATAGAACTTCCGTGGGAAGGTGGCGGCAGAAATACAACTTGCGAATCAGAGGAAGGTGATACTACATCCACCAACGCACAACCTACAGAAGTTACTATTTACAACACACATGCGTACACATTTAAGATTCTACAAGAATTAACTAAATTTATTGCCGATTATAAATTACCAGAAGACGAGCCTAGAACTATAAATAAATTAGAAATAGGTTACTGCTACTGCCCTGCCACTATGGGAGAAGATTCCTTAGGTATCACACTTAAAGATAGAACATTTTCCCATCACGCATGCTTAAGCGATGGCACTATCGAGTGCGGCACACCAAAAGTAGCAGATCTTGTCCTTCCAGAAATACCATCGTACTACAATACGCTATCCAAGAACGAAAAAGCATTGCTAGAACCAACAGGAATAGAATGTGTATTAGAGATCGATAAGACACTTAAACCTTTCGGTTACAATGCTTACATATGGAAAGCTGTTGATATTGGAGGTTACGATGAAAACAGAAAAGATATAAAAATAGAATTTGCACATTACAGCACTCCAGCCAAGGTATGTAGTAGTGGTACTATTATGAGTCCTGACTTAGTAGAAAAAGTTTCTGGAGATGACGATGATGACCTCTTATACATGTACAATACTAATTGCTACTCGTCCAAGTCTGCTTCTACTGCGAGTGTAGTTACAGAATCCCCGTGTGATGCTCCTCCTCCTGCTGTGCTATGTCCTAATCACGAAGGATCCATAAGAGCATTCAATTACAACAGACAGAGTAATGATGATGTATGGGAAGAAGCATTATATTGGAGTAACGAGAAACGTACTAACTGTCTCGATGCCCCTGATCCTGCTAGTATGGCTTCTGCAAAAATATGGCACAGAAATAACGAACTCACATCTATAGGAACGATAGAATTATACGTTGCACCATTCTGTATACCTGGAGATGATACGCACAAGCATCGTGCTAAATTCTTAGGAAGCTGCAATATACAATTAGTACCAAGCGAAGAAACGCCGCTTACACCAACAGAAGCATTGGGCTTAGAAGTAGTAACTTATTATTGCTCCACACATGCGCCTGTAAGCGAAGATATGTACCCTGATCAAGAAATACAAATCAACGAAGATCAAACATTTACAGCTGATAATACTAATGTTATCGAATTTACCTTAAATTCACCAGAAGACAAAAGCTTCGTACAAGTAGATATCACCATACCAAGGGATATGCTCATAGAAGAAAAGCCAGATAGTTCTAGCGGAATAGATTTAAGACAGAAGTATATTATATTAGCCACTAGAGCCAGTCATACAAATATACATTCCGGACTTGCTGGGCTTAATGGACAGGTTTCACAAAATATGCCGGATACTGTCAAGACATGGGCGACCACATACGCCGGAGCATGTCGCTACGCAGAATTCAAAACAGCTTACAGATTCTCATCAGTCTCCACCACGTAACGTCAACACACAAGAAAACTAGTATACCAATATGGCAGAATCGTTAGAAGAGTATAATGACCTTTTAGATAAGATTCATCAACATAGATTGCAATTCCTGGGACTTATAGATATGTCTCGTGAAGAGGCTATTGATAAACTCCGCAATCTAAAATTCAGCACATACGCGGCGTTAAAATCCAGCGTCAACTATCATGCTAAAAAACCATTCATGAATCTTAATCTACATCGCGCCTCTACTGTAAATAGAAATACAACACAATTAGTAGAGGATATCACTCCCGTGGTAGAACCTAAAGTGGAAGAGATTCCTACGCACAACTACAGAATCATATTAGATCCTGACACAGATCCTGATACTATAGATTCAAAATATCTACCAATAAGGGATGAGTATCTCCAGGAGCTAAGGGCTATGGTAAACAAGGGAGGTTGCTCAAGTTGTCAGAGAGGCAAACTTCGACGTAAGTTCATGGAGAAACTTACAGCTCTAGACAAATCTAACAGCGAATCGTAAATGCGACTACAGCGTTTCCTTTTCTGCGATCCAGAGCATTGATATAAGTACGGCTCCAGAGCTGCGCTCGTTCGGCTCGCTCGGCTAGGTCGTCCGGTTCTCCACTAACAAACCTCCAAACCTCTTCCGCATCCAGCATTACAGCTTGCACGTCTCTTGAGGACATACCGCTACTACCCTCAAGACGACGTGCAAGATACCAATTCATAAATTCCTCTCTATCCTGTGGAGGTACTAGCTCTTCATTTCTGATATCACGAGTTAGGTTATAAGGATCAGAACGCAAATCTACAATATATTCGATCTGTGTAGGCATGTTATAGCGTACACTGCGAGCCTCGGAGGTAATGGTCCTAAATCTAGGACGATCAACATTTGGCATAAAATATTCTTGACATTATTAGTTGTTATTGATATTGGTCTCGAAATATGCGACAGTAGACGTACTATGAGAACACTATTATTAATCGCAATATTTACGTTTACAGTGCATAATTCACTGCCGCCTACCTGGGAACTAGTAGATGAAACAATAAAAACCGCTAGCCAAAGTTAATTTGACTAGCGGTTCTTGTTTTACAGTAACTCTACGTTACATCATGCTCATGGGTGACGGAGCAGAACAACTGCAAGATCCCTTGTCGGGAATATCACCGATAATGCACTCAGTAGTAAGCATGAGACCTGCCACAGAAGCTGCGTTCTGAAGAGCGGAACGAGTGACCTTGGTAGGATCAATCACACCGCTATCCAGTAAGTTCTCGTACTTACCTGTCTTTACATTGAAGCCATCCCAGATGTTCTCAGCCACCTTAACCTTCTCTACAATGAGAGCGGCTTCGGCTCCAGAGTTAGCAACGATCTGACGCATCGGCTCCTCTACAGCCTGTCGTACGATATTGAGACCGATAAGCTCGTCACCAGTGTAATCAGCATCAGAGATGTTACTAATAGCGCGGATGAGGGCCACACCACCGCCGGGCACGATGCCTTCCTCCACCGCAGCGCGGGTGGCATGCAGGGCGTCGTCCACGCGGTCCTTCTTCTCCTTCATCTCGGTCTCGGTGGCAGCACCGACCTTAATGACGGCCACACCAGCAGAAAGCTTAGCAAGACGTTCCTGGAGCTTCTCACGGTCATACTCGGAGTTAGATTCCTCAATCTGCTTACGGATAGATGCAGCGCGAGCTTCGATAGCTTCCTTAGAGCCGGCCCCGTCCACGATAACAGTAGAAGACTTAGTAACAGTAACACGAGCCGCCTGACCAAGTTGAGCCAACGTTACGTCCTCCAGCTTAAGACCAGTCTCGTCTGTAATAAGCTCTCCTCCAGTAAGAATAGCAATGTCACGAAGAATTTCCTTCTTACGATCACCAAAACCAGGAGCCTTTACCGCTGCTACCTTAAGTACACCACGGATACTGTTAATCACAAGCATAGACTGAGCTTCGCCGTCCACATCATCAGCAATAATAAGAAGAGGAGTGCCGTTACGAGAAGCAGCTTCCAGTACAGGGAGTAGCGGCTTAACAGAAGTGATCTTAGTATCGGTTACGAGAATACAGGGCTTCTCGAACACCGCCTCCTGCTTTGCCATATCGGTAATAAAGTAAGGGGACAGGTAACCCTTATCGAACTCCATACCTTCCACTACTTCAAGGCTGGTCTCTACACCTCGGGCTTCCTCTACAGTTACAGCACCGTCCTTACCAATACGACCTACAGCCTCAGCGATGATACCACCAATCTCCTTATCCCAGTTGGCAGATACAGTAGCCACCTGGACAATGTCGTCCTGCGAGCGTACAGGGATAGACAGAGCCTTGAGAGCCTCTGCTACCTGACCCGCAGCCTTCGTAATACCGCGCTGAACCTGGATAGGATTGGCGCCTGCGGTGACAGCACGGAGGCCTCGCTTGTAAATAACCTCCGCCAGCACCACACTGGAAGTGGTACCGTCACCAGCTACATCATTAGTCTTACTAGACACCTCACGAACAAGGCGAGCACCCATATTCTCGTAAGGATCCTCGAGCTCTACCTCCTTGGCTACAGTAACACCGTCCTTAGTAATATGAGGGGCGCCGAATTTCTTATCGATAACTACATTACGCCCTGCCGGACCTAGTGTGCTCTTTACAGCCTTAGCGATCTTAGCGACACCATTAAGCAAGCTTTGACGAGCATCTTCTGCGAACTGAATCTGTTTAGCCATTGTTGTATAAAAAATTAGTCGTTGTTAATAATTGCAAGGATATCTACTTCGTTAATAATTACATACTTCTTATCGTCTACGGTGTACTCAACTCCACCATAACCGGTAATAAGTACAGTATCTCCTACAGCTACTCGGAACTCTTCGTCCTTCTTACACAAGCCCAGAGCTACAACAGTAGCTTTCCTAGGCTTACCGCCCTCAACGTTTGCGCCATCAGGCACATACAGTCCGCTGGCAGTCTTAGTCTCAGTAGGTACACGTTCCAGGAGAACGCGCATTCCAATGGGTTTGATTGTCGTACTCATATTGTTTGTTTGATTTCTAGATTACCAAAACTATATTACTTATGCGAGACTATGCAAGTCTCAAATTTGACATATTACGTAAAAAGAGAGCGACTGGCGCTCTCTGAATTTATTTAGTTATTGTCGTTGTTACTGTTATCGTCGTTCATCACGTAAGCAGTAACAACAGCACCTATAGTAATACCAAGTACTAATGTAATCATAGTATATTTTCTGTTTGTTCGTATTCTTCCTGTTCGAGGATATCCTCGAATTCACTGTGAGGCACTACACGGCTCACAGTACCTGCAAAAATGAGTGTCTGCTCTGATGTCAAACGCTCATTGAGGGTGCAATTAAATACACCCCTAACTGTCACCTTTTCATTATCGATCTCCAGGGATTCGATATCGCCCAAGGAGATAGACAGACCTTCTCTAGCTACCCCATCGTCGGAATGTATAGGCCAGCTTATATAGAGAAGATCTGGGTGACGGATCTCCATGGTACACACACTGTCGCCGTAGCCAAACAGTATAAGGTCTTCCCACCGGAGCTTGCGCTGAATTGACTTCAATGTCAACTCAACGTCAGTCTTGTCTGTATAAAACAACATGAGATATGTATTCCTTTCTCATGTATATATACCGCGAAATAGGCCTATTTTTCGTCATAACTCATTGACGTTAGAGCGCTTATGACTTTTCAAAGTTGTAAGTTATTGAAAATGAACAACTTGCGTTTGACACTCCTGGAAAATGGCGTTAAAACACGCTCTGCAAAATTTGCCGTCTTATCGTATATATATTCATATATACTCCTATATCACTTCGTTCTATAGGAGTATATCTTCTATATATACTCTGCTTATCTCGTAATTACTTCGTAATTACTCGAACGCAAGAAAGAAAGCAAGTAGCATATGCGCGCGTGCGCGCGCGACCTTTTTATTCAGAACTACCTTTATCGAGTATATTCATCTTCTGCCACGCAGCTATAACCTGAGAGTACTTTTCAGGATCTTTTTCCAGAAGCACTTCATGAATCTCATCAGCATTAATTTCTACAACAAGTCCTGAATGATTCCCTGGAACTATAGTATGCAATAGCTCTTCCGCAAAAGAAGCTAGAGCACACATAGGATTCACATCCTCCAGGTATTTTACTATCTCCCTTGAATTTCCTCGAAGGACCTCAGCTATAGTTATAGGGCTGGCCTCCTTCAGGAAATAGTCCAGGCTTATATCCACGTGCCCTACTCCTACTATATGCAGACGTCCCCTTAAAGTACCATCATCCATAACCCTATCCGCATGCTTCCTGGCAGCCTCTGCGTAAGCCTTCAGACTGGACTTGATCTCGTGCATTGTACACACCCTTAACCCGGCGACAGGAATGGTGTTTATATCGAAGAAATCAGCACCCAGGATAGGAGGTTTTACGTTAAGGCGCCAGAACCACTCTAGAAACGCGTTTTGGGACTCGCCTAGGTAGTTTATCCCAAACGGCTCTAAAAGCTCGTCAGAGCCGCTCTGAGAGCGCAGAATGGCCCCTACTGTTCGAAGCTTGTGAGACAGTTGGAATGGATATACGTTTATGATGCGGTTTATCGGTACTCCAGGAACGCCGTCTACGTCTATATCCAGATCAACTTTATGTATATCCGTGCTGCAAATCTGACATTCGTTCACAGCCAGTTCCAGTACGTAGCAACTATCTGTAGTGTCTGCGGATCTAGATAGCACGTCAGCCAGAGCCTTTCGTATGTGATTCTGATCTAGTGTGCCTGTCTCGTTGTATACGCTCTCAAGGAACTGACGTTTAAGAGATTCTTTTGTCAAGCCTCCAGCTTCTATAATTCTGGCCAGATCACTCTCTGTGATACCAGTGTATACTATATTCATTTAATTTATAATGTTCCGTTATAACGCATAGGCAAAACCTTACCTGCCTGGTTGAATACCAGTTCTAGCGTCTTTGATTTTTTGAGGACTCTGGATTCTAAGTGATACGCATCCTCTTCTTCTTTAGTACATAGATTACTTTTTGCGACTATCTTAATGTCGCTCAGCACATTGTTAAACTTACGCGCTGTAATATCCACAGCATCTTTGCAGTGTACAACGAAATACACAGAAGTCTCATCATAGTCTTCCGGTATGAAATACACAGCATCCGAATACCCCGGCACAGCCTGCCATATCTGATCAATCTTTTTTCCGTCGATAGTCATATTGTACTTACCTTCGGAATATAAAAGAATGAGCCTGGCTAAGTCTCCTGCTTTATGTACTGTATTGTGTACGTAGGACACGGCCCCCGGAGCGGGGGCCGTGCTGCGCTTTACTACTCTCTTACGCATTGTAGAAAGAGTCTGCACCAGGAACCTGATCGATAATATCGTTGATGGAGGAAGCTACCGCCTTAGCGATGATCTCTGCCATACCAGCTTCGTTAAAGCGACGCTGGAATGTAGCTCCCTGTACAAGCGTGGTATTCTCCGCAGATACTGCTCCGCTCTTGATCCAGTTGCGGATTGTAAGTTCGCTAACTCCAGCACTCTCTACCATGTCGCGCATGGTGTAGCAGAATGTATTGAGTAGCTTGTTACGATCTTCACCATCAGCAAGGATATAGTACGAACGTTCTCGCTTAGAAGGATAGATACCTAAACTAGCAAGAGATCCATAGGTCGTCCAACGTTCCTTACCGATGTACTCACCCATCTTCTGTTTCGACACATACTTAATAGTTTCTGGACTATTATCGATTCGAATCTCTTTGATGAGATCGATCACGCGAGGGGAGAACAGCTCGATGGGCGTGGTGTTATACACATTACCGCGAATGAGAGTTGTACGAATACCATCCCATCCGTAAGTAGCCTCTACTTTGCGCAGAGCCAAATCAAGCCATGCTTTGCTTACATTAAGAGTCTTACGTACGGACTCAAACGTAAGCGGGAAGCGATTAATCTTATTACAAGCTGCAATGGTATCAGCTTCACTGTATGCATTATGCCCCACGTGAGCGATACCGCAGCAATCCGCCATGTGAGCAACAAAATAGAAAAGACCGAAGATGTGATTGCAGCCGTACTCTACAAATTTCTTCGATACCTCTTCAGCTGTGAGATCCTTGTCGCCTTCCTTACGAGCATCGTACGGACGCTTGCGACGAAGTCCACGTATAACAACTTTCTTAAACTCAGTGAGCATTTCGGTGCGCGTAGTGCGGCACTCAGAATTAATAATAAACTCACGATCCAACTGTACTACCTGGCTCTGAGGAATCTCAAAGCTGTAATTATTACTACTACCAACAAAACTAATTACATTAGAACCGAGCTGTCGCTCGAACTGGTACGAAATGCCTTCGTCCATGACGCTTACGCGTGAGGTTGTTCCGTCGATGAAGCAGATATCGTTACGGTTGTTATTGAAGGTGATTTCGATGTTGGTTGACATAATTGGGATTGCTTTCTATTTTTGATTGTTAGATAAAAAAGCGGCACATCAATGTGTGCCGCTGTCGGTAATATTACTTTATGGTGGTCAAATTTCTCGCATGTCTGCGAGCATCGCCCACCATATCCTTGGCCACTGATTTTGCCCAATGGGCCATATCGTCCGCGGATATTTTAAATACTACTTTGCCCAAAAAGCGGTTAAGCTTATAAGCCACTCCTTTGTGCACAGCACTTATGGGAGGTAGCTTATTACCCCTGTATATACACTCTCCTTTAACAGTGGTGACCGTGTAGGTTACCGATTCTGTCTTGGAGTTTCTTTTTAATTTGAGCACAGCAATACTCTCCTCCTTTTGATGGAGGACAGGATATATGTTGCTGTACTCAGTTCCAGGTCGGCTTGGAGCAGGGCAGACCTTAAGGTCTACCTTACCCAAGCGAACCCCTACAGCCACTTCCAGTGAATCCTGGTCGGCAGACAACTTTACTTCTGTAGATAGTGCCATTATGTAATAGGTTGGTTCTCCAATTATATATAGCACTCATAGTTAATAATTTACATCATTAGACTACACTTATGTTTCTCTTCTTCTAGATATTTACAATACTTACAAGCATCGCATTTTATAGGCACCTTATTAGGGTTGTCCCATTTGGCTACAAATTCCTCCATCCTCTCGGTGGCTTCACTCTCACTGAAGACTTTTGACTTCATAATCTTAAAGTCACAGAACACAAGACGCGTATCCATGTAATCGCTGTTAGTGGACTTAATACCATGGTACGCGTATGGAAGCATCTGCATCTCGTAGTCTCTGATACCTCCACTCTTCAAGTCAAAGATAAGTTTTCCCGAAGGGCAATATGTATCCATTTCGCCTGAGATAAGAACGTCTCCTATTGTGAACTTAAATCTACAGTCTGTCTTTTTGCACAGGATGGGTTCTTTGCCACAAGTGTGTCTGATCGTATTACCTGCCCACTCAATGGCGGCGAAATCTTTCTTCTTTAACATTTTGTGAGCAATGCCGTTCAGGGACTCCATATTGTGAAACAGGTAATTTCTTAGGAATCCGTCCATAGCCGTACCTCTCAACATAGCGTCATTAGGAGGGGTGGGTTTTCTTTCCCAACACGGACATTGATTTATGTAAGTGAACGACGATGGTGTGAGCTTTTTTACTTCTTCTTTTATCGACATACTTTAATTGCAAAATTTTTATACTCTTCTGGAAATTGAAGGAGTTCTTCTGTCTCAGACTCGACGTCTACAGCGTCGTATCTTAGTGTAGGAAAATCATGTAATAAGCATTCATTTTTATCTTCCTCTTCAACCTCCAACTCATATAGCCATACATTTTCAGGAAGTCCTCCTTCTGTACACATTAGATTGATCCAGTAATTATTCAGCATACTGCGATCACAAGACGACACTATCCAAGTCTTGTAGGATAGTTCTCCAGCTATTTTTATAACTGTTACTAATGAGTCCAGCGATGTAAAATCTCCACCAAAGAACAACCTGGATTTATCTCCTGGTAATACCTCTAAAAGCTTTCGTATAACTTTTGTATATTCATTATTACTCAGATAATTATTCTTATTAAACAACTTAGTGTTACGCGCCACCATCTCTTTAAACTTAGGGCTGCGTTGACTACCTAAATATGCAGCACTGAGTTTAAAATTCTTAATCGGTCTGCACATTGTTTTTTCACTCAAAGGTATAGCAGATACTATCGCGCCTTTATCGGAAGCGTACACATAAGTTAAATCTCCTGTATCAACAACGTTTAACATTATTACTTTTTAAAAACAATCCAGGTACTACCGCCGGTTCTATCGTACCGTCTAGTACCGCATACTGTATTTGAGCGGCAAGTTGATTGTAGGATAAAGAAAAATTTTCTAACCAACTTTTGTGTGAGCATGCAGAGTCAGTTAGAAAACTAATCTTACCTTTTCTATAACTTACCAGTCCACTTTTAAGATATCTATTATCTATATAAAATACACAGCAGCAAGCTGTCATCTCGCTGACAGGTCTACTACTGTGTATCAACTTGCCTACTTTGGCGATAAGAATTACTCTAAATCCAAATGAGTTTACAAAAGAAATAATTTTATCGGTTATTTCTTTCGGTAAGAAGGGATGCTCTCTGAGTGCATTTTTACGATGCGTTCGAGTAGAGGTTTTACTACGATACCTTCTGCGATTTTTTCCATCGGAATCATCGCTGTGAATAATCCTTCCGGAGTTGTGTACATGAAGTGAATCGTCCGAGGAGAGCATACTACCGAATAATTATACCAGCCGTATTTATACTGAAGGCCGAGAGCTGCCAAGTCTACTACTTTGCGAACAGCCTCTGTATCTTTAGCATCTGATATCTGGCAATTTTCTTCTAAATATTTAACCCAGTTCATTTCTTTATATCAGCTGGTACAATGATCTTAGATTTACCTGGAACAAATAAACTGTTCTCAGGATTCTGCCATCCTGGTTTAGCAAATCGGAAAATAGTAGGATTCTCTTTCATACCCGTACTGACGTGAGGATACCTTTGAGCTTCCTTCCAGAATTCCTTATACTGATCCTCTGTTAATTTTTCAGCCTCAGATGGAAGCAGTGTACTTACTCTAGGAAATTCTTCCCAATCAGGAATTCCTGGTTTTACACGTTCCCAGATAATAAATGCCTGGTATGCTGTGTACTGCGCGTCGTTTACGCTAGGGGCTCTTAGGAAAATGGTATAGTCTAGTAGAATAGGCTCTGAAGCGCCTACGTCATTTTCAACCTTCAGGTCTACCTTCCACGGCTGGAACGCGGCGCACTCTTCAAGAGAGTAACACTCAGGGTGCTTAGGCTTTTCCAGCCTTACCCATTTCTTCTTCTTGTAATCTGTATAGCAATCGTCTTTATCACTCATGATATAAAGACGATAGCGACATTCTTTTTAGTATCAATAAAAAAATCCAGGCGTAGTAAAATTTTTACCACACCTGGACAATTATTATGCTAGATTACTTACGAAAAGTAGCGCTCGATAATTTCAGCCTTAGTGCCCGATACATCAGCATCCTCGCCGTGTACGGTCTGGATGTAATCGATAAGCTCGCTCTTCTTCATTTCCTTAGGATTGATTTCCTCGAGAACTTCAGTAGCATCAAGTTCTATTACGGCAGGAGCGGGCTCTTCTACTACTACCGGTTCTGATGCAGGAGTATCTGTCACAACAGATGCGTCAAGGGTTACATACTGCTTCGGATACATATAAGTATTCACTGCTTTTACTGTGGATTTATACATTTCGTTCATAAATTAAAATTAGTAAGAATTTAAAGTATACTGCACTCTCATAGCTTTGTCACAAAGATCTTTAATATCTACCTTGTTAAATATATCAGTCGCCTGGTTAAGATACTGGAAGTTAATAGCTCCTATAAGTTTGCCTCTACTATCATGCAAAGGGATAGAGTACATCACGTCGATGCCGAGACTTTCGAATAAGTAACGTGTTGCGCTGAACTTCATCTTATCAGTCTCGTAACGTATGATTCTTGCATCTCCGTTAGAATAAGATAGTCCTGAAATTGGTGCAAACTTTGTGATACCTTCTCCGAGGTAATTGTCACCGTATAGAGGACCTATAAGATCTAAATAATTACTGACAATCAGACGTTTGACGGGATCCGAAGCAGGCTTTACTCCAGGGGATAAGAATTCGTGAGAGCATGTGAATTTAAAGATAGGATTCTGAACTGAGAAAGATTCTCCGTTATGGAATTGACAAATGGACACTCGATCCGTATGTGTGTTATCTTGCATCACAGCTAACATATTATCTATGGAGTAATATTTAGCCAGATCTTCGGGCTCCGGTATGTGACGACTTTTATGCTTTGCTGCAAAGTCCTTACCCCACTTAATTATCTTGTCCCTGATCTTTCTGAAACACAAAGGTATAACAATAGCCAATATCGTCACAACTGTATCCAGCAGCGGTGAATATGTGATCATATCCACCACTCCATTTTCTAGCTGTTGCACGACGGTATTCTGCATAATCTTATTATACGAGACAAGTTAATAAAAGTGCAACTTAGTGTATGTTATTCTGATTTTTCTTCTAGCTCTGCCACGCTATTCGCCAAAAGTTCAGCTACATATTTAGACCATCCCTCGAGCTTTTCGTAACGCTCTGTTCCAGGGGCAATATCAGGGATAGTTACCCACTCTACAGAAGTGAGAGCATCCTCCACATTGATATTGGGAACATCTGCTAGGATAACAGTGTACAGAAGTCCAATGTGTACAGATGATACAGCTTCACTGTCGTCGTAGATGGGTGTATCGTGAAGCATTACAGCTTCGCAGTTCAGTTCCTCGACACCAAGCTCTTCGAAAAGCTCTCGGAACAGACATGCAGAGCATGGAGAATCTTCTGTAGGGGATCTAAAGTAATTTTCTACATCGATACCGTTAATGTGTCCTCCTATACCAATAGAATATTTGTCCTGTAAACGAGACTCTCCTCCCTTCGAGCTACGCTTGTACATAAGTACCTTTGCTTCTCCGTCTTCTCCGAACGGTGCAATTACTACAGCGTACGGAATAGGTTGCAGCAAACTTGTGTCTGTCTCCACATCACCGCGCCTATGAAGCGTAGCAATACCAGGAGCTGTTGTGGCTTTTACTACCAGTTCGGCTGTCGGAATACCCAGAAGGAACAGACGGCCCTTATCTACACACATGATCACTTCGTTGTCTTTACTCATATTATTAAGTTTTGTTAAATAGTTTACGCAATAATATCACTGCCGTTAACACGTACAAGTGCCACGGGCTCCTTAGTTTTTACAAGAATACCTTCTTCTTTACCAGTCTTTCCTGGTATAAATTCGAAGATATCTGCAAGACTATCGATACTACCAAGCCTCTTCATGAGCTTATGATTTTCTTTCATAGCCTTAGCGCAGCTCTTAAGACGATTACTTACATCGAGATCTCCCCACTTGAGTAGAGCTCCACTCTCTTTATTAATGTACGCTGATTTCTGAATGACCCATACTTGCAGGTCGTCCGGAACATTTCCTTCAGGGTCGTTAATGACAACCATCCAGTCTTTCTTTTCGCGTTTGCTTTTTTCTGTGGGGACTTTTTCTTGTTCATCTTTCTGACGTGCTTTGTAAATAAGGGTTTCTACTACAGTGGGCTCGATGCCCAACTCTTCACATACTAACTTGAGATTCTCTTCGCTGATTTTGTTTGCCATAATAATTTAACTTATAAAACGGGTTACTATTTCTTTTATTACTTTGTTTGGTATAGGCGCATTGCCAGAATACCATTTCTTCACCTCTAAAGGTTTCACTTTCAACATGCTAGCCAGGTCTGCATCAGACATACCTGTAGCTGCTATAAGTGCAGACTGTATGAGAGGTACATACATGTTCGGTAGTTCCCAATCTGCGTACTCTATAATCCAGTCTGTACCGTCGTCAGTGTCTATTTGGATGGGATTTTCTTCTAGTAATCTCCATGTTCTTTTTCTGACGGTTTTACCTTCACATATAAGTACGCCTGTACAACTGGACTTGGTTGTTAGTTCTCTTACTTTACCGCAACATATTTCAACAGATGGGTCAGATACTGCATAATCAGTAGTATCCACTATAGCCACATTCTTAACGCAACCAGGATGCCTCAACCACCACTTGCGTGTGCGGGCTTGAACTTCATTTACAGCTCTCTTTATTACTAGTTGACCGGAGTCAGGTACCACGGAGTGTACCTTGGAGCCTCTACCGGTATCAGCTCCTCTTCCAGTTTGTTTATTGCGTTTAATATTTTTGTATTTCTATCTGTTGCTGCGCTGGTAGATGTGAGAATATCTACGCACAATGGTTTACTATAAATGAGGCCGGTAGTCTTATATTTTATCCTGCCAACACCAAGTACAGCTCTATCTAGAGACTCCCAACGCATAAAGCGTTCGGATTCTACGGTTCTCCATAACGACGACCTGTTTATTTTCGTAAGTATTAAAGGGGCCTCAGCGGGCATATCCTTCATCATTACCTGCAAGTCTACGTACAGATCTCCTCCGTATTTTCCGGATCCCATGAGCAAAGACTTCATAGCCTGGTATCCGTAGCAAGGAAGAATGTATCTACCAGGACCTCCGCTTTCGGCATATCCCAGTAGTGCTTTGTCCCAACGATCATCCATGAATTGAAGATCGCAAGAAACTGCTTCTGTTATCTTTTCTCTATTTAACATTGCGTGTCATAGTATCGTATATTTGTTGATTCAATAAAACTCTAATCATATTATTTAATGCATGAGCAACCCCAAGCGTACAACAAAGAAGTGGATCTTAGGAGCAGACCCTGGTAAGAACGGTGCTATCGTTCTTATTAATGCTAAGAAGAAGTTCGGTGAATTTACTTCTGACGATGTAGTGTGCATTCCAACCAAGACGAACGACGGCAAGATCGATGTTGTGCGTATGGTAGACGCTCTGACTCCTTATGCAAAAGATATCGTTCTGATGGTACAGGAGCATGTGCATGCTATTTACGGATCGTCCGCTAAAGGTAGCTTTGAATTCGGTGATGCAAACGGCGCACTTCGAGCTGCTCTATCGATAGTATCTCATATTGCAGGTACCGATCTGCCTGTACACCTCGTGATGCCTAAGAAGTGGCAGGAAGTTGCCTGGAAGCCCATTAGTGTCGTAGGAGCCCCTATCATCGATAAAGAAACAGGAGAGCCGCAGCTGTTACGCAACGGCTCTATCAAGATCAAGATAGATACAAAGGCCACGTCACTTTCCGCAGCTCACTCCACTTTTCCTGGCGTATCTTTCGTTCAGCCTAGGTGCAAGAAGGAGCACGACGGTTGCGTGGACGCGGCCCTTATAGCTTATTATGGTCTTCGTAAATTAATTTCCAGGAGATAAGATCTTATCGATCACGTCATCGTCCTGTAGCTTTTTGGCCAGACGGAAACCTCTCTTGGAGCTATACACAAATTTACTTTTCTTTTTCTTATTAATGTTAGCTTCTTCCCGAGATGTGTCTGTAGAGTCATTCGACTCGTGGCTATTATATTCTTCCGGAACGTCTAATAAAGATTCAAAAATTGCACCACTAACATCGGCCTTTTTGGTTAAGGAACCTGATGTGATACCTGAGTTCTCAGCTATTTCTGAGCGAATAGCGTGACCAAAGATGCAGGCTATTTTATATAGAGCATTTTTCTTCTTCTCGCTGAGATTGGAGGCTGCTTTAAAAAATGCAGGATAAAGCTCTGCAAATTCGGACGCAGCAAGTAACTCTGTCTGAGCACCAACAGCCGCAGACTTAGCGATACAAGATATTGCGATCTGCTCTGTTAGTGGGTCTACGTCTAACGAGCTGGAAGCTCCCTTGACGGTATCTAGAGCATCAGCAAACCCTATCATACCTGCTGTATTTCTGAAGTCTTTAAGACGTCCGTCGGCAGCGGTAGCGATAAGATTACTTACATCAGAAGATGCAGCCTTTGTCATATTGATAGTACGTAGGAGGAACTCAAATCCGTCCGTGTCTGTGACACCTGCGCTTTTATCGAGCTCTTCTTCTTCCTCTACAGGAGCATCTACAATCTCAATACGCTTAGGGGATTGTACATCTTTCTTTTTAATCGGGAAAGATTTGTTGAGGAGTTTGTGAGCTACCACGCCGGATCCAAGCGCCATAAGGATAGGAAGTGCAAGAGGTATAGAAATGCCCAATTCTGAAGCGCTCATACCTTTACCTGCGGAGGCTGATTTTTCCGATTCCTCCTCCTCTTTTGACGGTTTCTTTTTTTTATCTAACTTCTTGTAACCCTGAGTCTCTAGAAAGATATTTTGGGCCTCGTCAAGTTTGTCTTGTGCTTGCTTTTTGCGCAGTGCTTCGTACAGCTTATTCACTAAAGCGTATGTACCTGCAGCACTTACGATACCACCAGTCAGGGCTAGCGGACCACCAAGAGTCATAGCTACTTTTTCTTGCGGGGCTTGTTTATAAATCTTAATGGTATCATCATCGTCATCAGACTCGTCAGCGTCGTCTTTCAGATGTCTAAGATAATTAACAAGCGCTGTAGCTAGCGCAACTCCTCCTCCGGTAGCCGCACCACCTATAAGATAGTTGCGTACCAGATCCTTATCGCGTTGTGATAAAATCGATGAGCTCATTATTTACTTTTTTGTCGGTAATTGATATAGAATGTCTGCGTACTCTATGTATACGTAGAACACTCCGCGGTAAAACTGTCTGTCTATAGTATAAACTTCAATCTTGGGTGATGGCAACTTTGTACGCTCTAGTAACTTGGAGTACTTTTCTTTATCCTCCTCACCATCCAATTGAAACACCTGGAACTTCCTAGGACCGTAGGTAAATAGGTCTGGATTGCTGTATTGATTTTCAAACACCGCCTGAGTGGAGTGCGTGCGCAGACCTAGGCGGTCTGTTAAGTAAATATTATCATCTACAGCTTTAGCAGCTTCTACAGTGTCTGCTTTAAGCATAGGAACCCCTATACCTACATTTGTAGAAGGATCGTTATTGTTAAGAAAAGATGGTACAGAACCTTTCATTACAGGATAAATGCGCCTTCTCCCTGCTCCTCTGCACTATTCTTGATGGCTTTCTTAGATTTAGGTTCAGGCTCTATATTAAGTCGTTTCTTAATATCTTTTGCTATCTGTTTATAGTGCTTAGCTTGCTCTTCTTTAGCCTCTACATCAGCACTGTCCTGAGCAGCATCTCTATTTAAATACCAGGTGAGAGCTCCTGTGGCAGTACCAGCGCCCGCACCCAGAAGTGCGTACATTTTATACAGCTCTGGCAGGGTACCTGTTGCTGTACCAAATACTTTAGACAGAAGTCCTCCGAGTACGCTAGGAGATGCTGATTTTTCCATCAGTTCCTCATGTACAGCGCGAGCTTGCTTGTGTAGCGACTTCACTACAGGTACGATAAATTTCTCTACGGATACAGGAGAAAGTACTGAGGCACTTTTTGCCATAGTATCGTAGAGATGGAATTCTACAGAAGAGTCCATTCCTGCTGCTTTAAAACACGCCGCAGCAATTTTGCAGATGTCTTTCTGGATAGTTGTATCAGAAAGCATAGCATTCGAGAAAGCGGAATGTCGAACTACCTCTCCTGGAGTAACTCCTAAATTTGCACAGGCGATCTTTACACCGGCGTTGAAACCTTTGCTGTAATTTTCATTCATAATATATCTCTATAAGAAAGTGGTCTAAAGTTAAAGTCAAATGTTGTCTGTTGGGGTTTAAAGAAATTATTAGCAATAATATTTGTCCCTAGTGCTCCTAGTACACCTCCTAACAATGTGCCTGTGGCAGAGCTGGTTCCAAATAAGAATTTTGCAATTATAGCCCCTACACCGAAACCTAGTGCAGCTCTTACAAGGTTTGCTAATTTTTCTGCATCACTGCGGCTCATATTTTTAACAGCCGCAGCAAGACGTACTTTCTCGCCAACTCCTATATCATTTGCACTTTGCAGTTTTTCTAAAATGAAATTGCGAGGGTCGGTGTAGGTAGCGGCTGATTTTTGAAGATACATTGCTGACGGATTTCTTCTGCTGCGAACAAACCCATTATGACCTCCTAACAACGCACCTAAAGCTCCGCCAGCTAAAGCCCACTTACCTACAGACGTTTTACCTAAAAATAATCTAGCAATAAGACTAGCTAAAGCTCCTCCTCCAGCTCCCAGTACACCTCCTACTGTAGCGCCGCTAAGAATACCACCATTAGCGGCTCGGCCTAGGAATCCATCTACTCGCGACTGGCTTTTATCTCGTAAATATTTTCCTACACTGTAAGCTATAGGTGACTGATCTGCGGGACTGTCATACGGGCTATATCCAAATTTAAAGGCTTTGTCTGGATTATTGGCTCTCCACTCCGCAGCAGCAGGGGTGTCAGCCATAGCCATAGCCCTGTCCCCTGTAAATTTAAATGTATCGCCGTTGATGTAGCGACGCTCTATAGTTGGCTCAGGTCCTGGTATAATTGTATCTTCGTATGTAGCTGGCATTTTAACTTATCGAGTATGCGTTTCTTGCGGGACTTTCAACCCAATATCTGCGACCGTACCCAGTGCCGCTTATGCAGTTTTTAAAATCATTAGTGTATCTTCCAAACGGAGCACGAGCGACATCTGGTGATACATTTTTATTAGCACTTGGTTTAGGCACGTCAGTCTTATCAAACTTAACCAAGTCAGCCTTCCTTTCCTCGCTACCATTTATCTTCACAATTCCAGGTTTTATGCCCGGCTTCGGTGGAGTATAGTCTCTGGACGCTGCAGCTGTAGGACTGTACGTATACGATGCACTTGCTAGTTTTAATATATATAAGTCATTCATACTTTTGTCCTGTTACTGTTGACCTGCCATCTTTCTTCCCTGAGAAGCTCCCTGCTGTCGTATTTCCTCCATATGACGTTTAACAACAGCGTATAGAGTCGGGTTAGACGCTTCGATTTGCATCATAGCTTTTCTACGTTCACCATTATCCTGTATCTGCAGAAGTCTCATGGCCTCTTGCTCACCTTGCTGCTCAATGTCCAGAGGAGTAACACCTCCCTGACCACCGCCACCTCCAGCCGGAGCAGCACCTTCAGCAGGCATACCTCCTCCAGGTCCTCCGGTAGCTTGCATCATAGCTTCCACTACTTGGTTGGCGGAGCCTAGTGTCATTTCGCGTTCGAAATCTTCGCTGGCTTTTTGTCTAGCTTTTTCGATTTCGAAATCTTCTTGCGATCGCCTCATTACCTCTTGTACGGGATTGTCGATATTAAAGGCTCTGTATGCTGTAGCGCGAGATACCTCACCTCCAGCCGCAAGCTGTAACCATACGTGTCTCTTCTCCATATCGTCAGCGACAGAAGGAAGCATAAGCTTAATACTTACAGGCTCTTTTTCAAGATAACCTAAGATATTTTTTACAGCCCAGCGTACTGCGTTATTGAAGTTTCTTTGTAAATGTACGAATGTGGATTCAAACAGGCGTATCGCTGTTGGAATTTGAGCAGTCTGTAATGACATGTGCCATAGTTCTGCTGGGTAGCCCATACCGTCTAATAGCTCGTCCTGATGGAATTTCATCAACTCTACAGGAGCAAGTGCTTTACCGTTAGCACCAAGTTCCTGGTATGTTACAGGGAATGGTACTGTCTGAATAGATGTGAGATCTTTACGGCGAGCAGCAATAAGTTGCTTCATAGCTGCATGCCACGCGCCCAGGTTGGTAGACATAGCAACATCATTTCCGTGTTGACTGCCAACTGGAGTAGGGCTGAGCAATCTGAAAGGAAGCATGTAATCCATACCTACAGCTTCATTAATACAACGTAAAACTTGAAGCTGGTGAATGTTATTATAATTCAGAAGAATATTAGGAATACCCCAGCCGTTGTATGACAACCCTGATATGAATGGATTCTTGAAGTGATAAATGTTACCTTGGTTGAAGGCGAAATTACAATTATCACGAATAGCTTGGAGCATGTCCATCGGAGTATCATTAATTTGATGAATATGCGATCCCTCCCTAACAGCTGCTGCAAAGAATTCTTCGAATCGATATATGTACTCGCATTGTCCAGAAATTAGGTTCATGTTGATCATCATACGTAATGGGTTCAGTAGACGAACTTTGATACGATTTTGATCAAATGACTTTCTATCAATGAATTCCATATCCACTCTACTCTGCTTGTCGGACTCCATATGCAGAGTTCTGGGATCAGGAACATTGTATGTCATGTTGGAGAGATTAAATTTAATATCTCTACCAAAAGCTTCTACAGCTATCTCTTTGTAACCCCCACCTCGACGATCCACCAGGAATCTATTAAAAGGATAATAGATCCACATGAAGCTGTTGCCATAAATCATCTGCTCCATTCCTGCCTGCTGTAGAATATCCAGCATGCGAATAGAGTTTGTCAGATAATCTTTTAAGTTGTTTTGCTCCTCTGGATCTCCTGCCTTTCCTACAAACTCGAAATCAGTAATAAAGTGTGAAACTGTGCGCCTAGTAGCCTGAGTGTAAGAAGGATTCTGAATTGCCAGGAAAAGGCAGAATTCCAGAGCGGTATAAAAATCTTTGGGAATATAAAGATTAGAGCTCATCACGAACGGGTCGTGGAACTCTTTTGTCCCGTGAAAAAAAGACTTTAAGTTAGGATCTCCTGAAGTGATAGCTGAAGACATTTACTGGCAAGTTTACTTATCACCAGTATACATTGCCTCCATGGCCTTTTCAAGTTTCTCAGCAGCTCCTGTTAGCTTGTCTTTTTCTCCTTTAGTAAATGCGTTTCCGTTTTTAATAAAATCGGAACGTTTACCTGATTCTATAGAAGGTGTAATACCTTCTCTTATTACTGCTTGTTTTTCCATTATTCTACTATGACGAATGATATATGTTTAAATTTTCCAAAGTTATGACTACCGCCAGCCCAGCACACTTTGTAAGGAGCCCCTTCGACTGTGAGGTGTAGCGGTGTTAGTTTTGGAAGTTTTAATTGAATAGTGTCTTGCATAAGAATAGATACACTATCCTCGCTTATATCTACACTCATTGCTTTTAGACCCACAGACATCAATTTTGTATCATGTGGGTATGCTACCTCAAAGTGTATATTTTTATTTTCTATAGTTACTGTATTCTCGTCTGTATGAGAGGAGCATACTTCTTCGACGTACTGGACAGGAGTGCTTGCTACTCTAGAGTCGTGTGTTTGTTTTTTAGGCAACTCCTCTACAACTTCTCCGGCAGCTCTTCTCATCATACGCTCAGATAAATTATTAGAACGTCTGAACCCAGCTGCATTAGTACTGTTTAATTCGTGATCTACCATTTGGTTTTAATTTATTTATGAATTTTTTTAGTAAACGGACAGCTTTTGCTATATTACTATCAGATATATCGCACACGTACTTACTAGCTAGATCTTCTCCTGTAGATACTAACAATTCCAAGTTGTATGACGCCCCAGAAGGAAAGTGCGATAATCGAAATATAAAGTTAACCCCAGGCAATTCTACAGGGGTTACGTGTAAATTTACGTAACTAGGATAAGTATTAAATACAGTATCCGCTGATATTACGAACATTGTATTAGGCATGAAGATTTGTATATGTGTGGCCAATCTAGTGGCTATAGCTGACAAAGCCAAAGTAGCCGCACTCTTATCCCTGGATAGTAGTGGTTGGGTAAGAATTGTCTCGTTACCATCAAATCCTCCTAATAAAAAATTAATACTTAGTTGCGTGTCCGTCGCGGATACCCCGGCTTCGCAAAGTTCTTTTATACGAAGTCTATGGGTGTGACTTTTAGGGATACATTTGCCTTGCTCCCAGTTTACTATTGTGTGTACAGTAGTACCTAGCTCGTAAGCTAACGCTGTTTTGGTCGCTTTAGGTAAGGCTAGCCTAGCCAACTTTACTCTTGTTGGCCATGACAGTCTGTTGTAATCGGTCAGAGTCATAAAATTGTGGACGTCCATTACTATAATGGACGTCCACAATAAATTAAATAATTAATTATTATTATTAGCGACCTTGACGCATAGCTGCTACTTTAGCCATTACACCTTCGCGTACAGCAGCAATGCGAGAAGCGCGTTTGTGCAGTAGACCACCTTCGGCAGTGTAAAGTGTTGTAGCGTCTTTGGCCATTTCAGGAGTGAACCCGTGATTGATAAGACTCTGAGCGAAACCTGCAGAAGCTGCTTTAACTTGAGCTTCTCGAATCGCGACGATCTGTTCGTTAGTGAGATTATTCATAATGTTGAAACGTATACGTTAATCATATTATGAATATTTAGCAAAGAGTTGTCAACAGTCCCATGGATCGTCAGGCTCTTCATACGCTCCCTGCCACACAATAACCTGATCGTCTCTTATACCGAAGTTGCTTAAAGTGTCGTACAGGTTTAATGTGTAGTCTACACTTTTAACTTTTCCGGAAAGTGTTTTGGCGGAACATGTATTAACTAAATTAGAAAGTTCCGAGTGAATATCTATGATACGTTCTGTGTCTATAGTACCCCAAGACATAGGATAATCTGTACCCCACGCCCAACCAGTATGCTCTGCTATTAAGCATTGTTCATCTTGCTGCATGTGTGGTAGGAATTTGTCGAAAAACTCACAATCCTCTCCTATGCATATGCACTCAGATATTTTTATTATGTTAAAGAATGAAGTCTCTATAAGCTCTGCAGCGCTATGCAGTGCAGTAGCTTTATAATCCGTACCTTCTTTGTCATCCGGCATAGCTCTGATAGACTCCATTAAGTCGGCGGCACTATATATGAGTTCGCTCCATTTAGACTTATCTACAGCGTAAAATCTAAAAGTTATATTTGTAAGGTCTTTCAACATAAAACAAATAACGCTCCCCGGAAAACAACCAGGGAGCGCGCGTTTAGTAGTGCAATATACTATTACTTAAGCTTCTTTACAGTATCGACTATAGCTTTGCAGAAACTATATACTGCATTGCTTGCAATTGAGACAGCAGATCCTGCTACATCGATAACTGCTTTAGCTTCTTTACTATTGATGATTTCTTTAGCTTTATTGATCATATTATTTAGTCTGGTATTTTAATTGTTAAATTTGAGACATCCTCTGGAGATAACCAACGCATCTTCTTAGAATGTCGATCGAAATACTTTTGATATAGACGACCGTTAGATCCTAGCTTAGCACCCCAAGCTACACGCACGTCAATACCTGCGCGTTCGGATTCAGGACCCTCAATAACAGAGATATAACCGAATTGAGACGGATGAATAGCTTGAGCTTCTTCTGTAATAGAATCAGAACTACCAAGTCCTCCAGGACCCATCTTAGTGATGCGTCGTGCTGATTCTGTAAGTTGCATAGGATTGATTTCTTCTAGAGGGGCTGTAAGCGGATTGCCTACCAGCAAGCGTTCAACATAAGGGTCGAACATTGCCGTAGGAATGCTACTTAAATTCTTTTTCCTAGCAACCTGATACATCAGTTGTCTGGAGACCTTACCTGCGTCCATCTTAATACTCTCGCGTAGCATAGAATGAGGGCGTAATATTTTTTGAAATTTCAGACTGTCGCGTTCGTCAGGTTCATCTAAACCTCTATTAATTGCTAATAGTTTTTCCGAAGCGGCAAGTACACCATCAGTGCCAACGCTCATATACTCCTCACCATCGTCGTCAAGTTCAAACGCCGGTACTGACTCCTGCTTCTTAGTAGATGCAGGTTTCATCATGGCTTTAAGCTGGTCTATATCTATCATAATTACTAAAACTATAGTACTTATTGCATCTTAATTTTATCCAGGACGCGCTTCATATTCATCTGCTGAACCAAAGCAACTCCAGGATTACTTGTATCTGGATTACTTTGAACCTCGTGTCCCGTCCTTATAACATTTTTTATCTGTTCCTCTAATGCTGCCTTATTTACATTTATGTCGATAGATGTTCCAGATACAGCATTGATGTACGTAGCAATATCTTCCAGATCATGCCGATTAAAGTTAGCTATCTTTTCCATAGCCTCTCCAGCCTGCAACCAGGCAGCCCTTTTCTTCATATTAAAAAGAGACGGCAGTGTCTTTTTGACGACATTAGTAGCAACCTGAGAACGATCTAATGCATTCTTAATTAGCTCTATCTTCTCCTCCCTGGAGCGTCCTGGGTTATTTTTTCTATCCCACTCTGGTACGATCTTGTTATAAGCTTTTTCGAAAACACGAGCGTCGTAGTTCTCTTTATTCTGCGAGAGAATATCTTTACCCCATCCTTCTTCCATACGCTCATCGCTCACACCTATGTCGTGCAGGAGAGAATATAAGTGAAGCTCAGATCCTGCAATACTGAATTTATACTGCGCTGTCTCAGGATTCAGCTGTACGCGAAACGCATTACCTGTACCTGGTCGTACGTTAAATTGCGTTTCTAAATCACCATTATTCTGGTAACGCGAATATGCTCCAGGTAATAAGCGTTGTTGTGCTATAGATGCCCACTCGTTGCCAGATCTGATGAATGTGCCTCTGTCTGTAAGATACGGAACACGCATTAATGTCATGTCCTTTTCATCTAGCAGCTCTCCGGTTTTTGTGTCTGTAAGCCTTAATTTACCTCTGAGGCGTCGCATTAAATATTTATCTTCATGCAATGCTCTCTTTTGGTCGCTTATAGAGTAACGTTCAGGATCTACGTATTTAACATCAGATAGTTCCATACGTACACCGTTGTGTTCTTTAGGAAATTGTTTCTCTAAAGCACTTTTAGCATCCTCAAAAATTAGGTTTCTGTGGGTATCGAAATCTTCTAAGTCGTAAAGCTCTGCACCATCTGGCAACTCGGCATCCTCGTACATTCTTGGCATACCATAATGGTAAGGATCTGAGAGGTAAAAAACAAGCACACCCTATCCGGATGTGCTTGTTTTTATTATACGAACACACGTTCTTGAGTGAACGCTCTGTTGTTAATAGCATTAGACAACTGGCTAAGTTTACTGGCTCCTAGCTGACCAAAGAAGTTATTCTCGTCGTACGTCATCTCTCCTATACGTCTTCGATGAGTTTTACTCCAGTCGTACGCGTAGACCAGATGTGTTTCAGTATCATCAAGCAGGTTAGCCTCGTAACCAACATACAATCTATCTATATTATTTTCTGTCATATAGCTATAAAGCATTGACCTTACTTTTGATGCCAATACGCTACTACTGAGCTTATAACTAATCATCGATCTAAACTCGTCAGCAGTCTCCAGGATCATAGGTATGTTTACAGGGAGTGCTGATATTATACCGTCTGTCGGTGTCCAGAATTTGTGACCTCCGTCAGCTTTTTTCCAGATCCTAGGTAGTGCGTGCCTTGGAGAGGTTGGCAATGCTTTGTGTGTTAGTTGACACCATTCATCTACCGTTAGATCTCTGTAGTGTATTGAGTTAGCTATACACGGAGATCCTCCACTGTAGTTAAACACATCTATACCTCCTCCACACCCTAAGTAAGCATCTGGCTCATCGTTAGGATGCGTTGCGTAGCCCATGCTAGTGTAAAGCATGTCGCGCCATCTTACTGCTGTATATAAATACATTTGCACATCGTGTACTGCCCCATTTATATACGATAAGTCGTATATAGGAAACAGTTGGTTTGTACCCAGAATAAACTTATTAGGTCCTTCCGAAAGTACAACATCGCAGCAATAGTTGAGTTTTATCTCCTCCGTCGATGCTTGGGTCTGGTTATTATTACTTGATGTAGTGGTTACTATTCCAACATTACTGAGCAAATCACTTAAATCGCTCATGTGTGTTTGGTTTTGATGTTTTGCATTTATAAAAAATGACAGGTGAGTTCAACAGAACCCACCTGTCGCTCAAGTATATATAACCTGAATAGCGTGATATTATCGGCGCTTAGAGCAGCGGAATGTAACCTCGGATCCGAACGCGTTTACGATTGTGTAGGTGATACCTTCAGCTGTAAATGTAGTAGAGTTATCAAACTCAGTCATTGATTCCAGCTCCTTTACAAAGCTATTAACACTCTTACGCAGCGCTCCAGGGAATGCTAGGATGTCGATTTCACCAGACTTCTCGTGAAGCTGCACTACCGCCATATCTTCTGTAATGTTAGGACGATTAAGAGTGGCACCGAAGTCGCACATGATGTAGTTATCATCGGGGATGCAATGAACTCCTACAACCATCTCTGTGTCGTCCACATTGTCAGTAAGCACCTGGAATCTATAACGTGACGCCATATTAATACCGTTACGTAGAGCCTCTATAGATGAGCCGGTACCCATAGCAGCACGAGACCATGCTTCAGGTGTCATGGGCAGTACTGTCTCTACAGCTCCTCCGTGACCTCCCTTACCTCCGATGAAGGCAAGATAAGGAACCTCAGAGTCGTTATCATTACTTACGATCTGAATATTAGTAATTGTACGTGCTGTATAATGTTTAAGCTTGCTTGTGTCTTTCTTCGTAATGCTAGGCATAATTTTGTTATTTTTTATTTTTTCTATCCCAAAGCACCTTTTCTACAATGGGATACTTAATCTTACCTGGTGCGCATAATGCGCACGATGCAAGATGATAGGTTTTGTTAGGATAAAAGGTGAATCCTGTTTTGTCCTTTACTGGCTTGATTCGACAAATAACTCGCTTACACATAGCGCATACTACGCGAGCTGTTTCTTTATCTAACTTCTTACCTTCTGGACAATTTTTGCAGACATCATTGTATGTTTTAAATACTCCGGTGTCTAGCTCTTCTAGATCTGCTACATGAACTTTTTTTCCGCAAGCGCAAGTCTCACGTGTATCCGTCAATATTTCCTGCTTCTCCGGAGGAGGTAATGACGCGAGGATGTTAACCATCTCGTGCATCTTTTCTCCTGTTATACTGTCGAATACGTTATCCATGCTACGAATTTAATTGGAAATACTTTAAAAGGAAAGTATGTTTTTCTTCGTCCGGACAACGAACGTACTTACGTACATCTTCAATCTTTTCCAGCTCAGCTACACGCTTTGCGTCCGCTGCCGCAAGATCCTCGTCAGTAGGAGGATGTATAATCCTAGTAGCTTTTCCAGAGAACGGGAGGGTTACATTAAAGTACTCTTCCTTGGTCAGTTGTCGTATCTTGGACTTAATCGTAGTCTCAGCCTGCCTCAGTTTAGAGTGTAGGTAGGCGAAATCTATCTGATAAATATTGCCTTCTTCTGACTCACCCACTACTGTTCCGTACTCCCTAATACATTCTACCATAGGTTGAAGGGTCTTAGGGAAGTCATCCAGAGCTATAGATTTGTCACCGAATGTATATAATTGCTCCTCAGGAGTAAATCGATCTACACATCCTCTGGACTGTAGGAAGTTCAACGCGCCTTCTGCAGATTTAGAACCAACAGCGTCTATGATGTCAGTTATCTTTACGTGAGCTACACCGTCTGAATTGGAGGCACGTTTCACGAACTGATATGCTCTTCGTACGGAATCGCTATCCGGATTACTAGAATCCCAGAAGAATTCCTGCATCCATCTGCTGGACGGAGTCTCGAACATGTAACATACAGCCTTGCGACCGTCTCGAGCAGCGCGGCCAGTCTCCTGGGCTACTGCTTCAATGCTGCTAGGACATCCTACGTGTATGATTCCCTCAATATCAGGTTTGTCGACACCCATACCGAATGCGTTGGTAGCTACGCATATACGAGCACGCCCGGACATAAACGCATCCATGTTAGATGCTCTCACTCCGTCTTGTGTAATCTGTCCATGATAGAATGTTACACTTTCTCCTTGTTGCTGTAAGAATTCTGTAATCTCACCGACCTCGCGTACTGTCTGACAATATATGATACAGCTACCTTCGATAGTGGCTAACTTCTCTAGCAGCTTGGGTTTCAGCATATTATTATCTTCCAGGACCTCGCTATGTAACTCGATGTTATTTCTAGCCACATAATAACGACAGATGCATGTGTTGTTCATCTGAAGTACATTCTTAACATCTTCAACGATCTCGCTTGTGGCTGTTGCTGTAAACGCGGCAATTACTTTCGGGTTGTATTGAGACACAAGTTCTCCACAGGCCCTATATGCAGGTCGAAATGACGATACAGCTTGAGACAACACATGAGCTTCGTCGAGTACCACAAGATCCACAGGAGTAGCGCGTATAGCCATCTGGAATTGAGGGTTATTGATACGCTCAGGAGCTACATACATCATCTGCAATCTACCCTCAGACCACTCTCTCAGAGTTAGGAAGTTTTGAGCATCCGTCTGACTACTATTTACGCAACCTGCACGAATGCCCATTCTGTTCATGCTCTGTACCTGGTCTCGCATCAATGCTACCAGAGGAGAGAACACGATAGTATGCCAGTTCATAGCTACTGTAGGGATAGCGAAACAGGCCGATTTACCGAACGAGGTAGGCAAGATACATATAGTATCTCTGCCTGCCATAATACAATTAATAGGGGTTTCCTGACCCTCTCGCAGAGACGTGTATCCCATCTGCGCCAGCACTTCAGGAATTCTAGTTTGTCCTTCTAAAAAATCTTTTAGTTCTACTTTAGGCATAATGTATTTTGTACTTCTCTTTAGCTTCTGGTGTAACGGTTCGATTATCTACATCGATACCGTCTTCCAGTAGTAAGGCTTTACACTCGTCAGCAAGAGTTTTCCATTCTGGAGTTATGTCGTCAGGAAGATTGCATATCTTTGAATAATCCCACGCGATAGGATACCAGTGTCTTTCTTTATTAGTCGATACTTCAGTATCGTCTGTTTCTATAAACTTAGGTCTACCTTTGGGCTTATATCCTGGGAATTTAGCTTTCATTCTTGCGATAGCTTTCTCGTAATAACGTTGCAGCTGCTCTCGTTGCTTTTTTCTGTAATTCTTACAGTCTTCTTCTGTCCAAGGATGCTTAGCCTTTTCTAAGTCAGGACGATCGTCATAAGTGTATACGTAATCTCCATCAGAGTCCACATCTTCAGGATCAGATAGTACAAACTGAATGTCAGGCCCGCCTAGGTTGCATAATTCCCCATCGAACCAGGCGTAACCATTACCGATAACCACAAATAACTGATTAAGACATTCCTGCCGTGTAGTGTAGTGAGCAGGATATTTATCCATCATTGCTTGTATTGTTCTTTCTGGTTTCATAATATGTTTATTTTAACGAATTCAAAAACTCAGGAGCCCAAGATGGAAGTTCTTTTTCGTTGATAACAATATTACTACACCGAAGTAAAATAGATGTCATACGACGATCTTCATTGCGGATGGCCCAATATAGAGGAGGCTTTACCCTATCGCTCGCAGCGTTAACATTAATCCCTGGTACAGTCAGAAGTAATTTTACTACCCTGGGGTGTTTTAGTCTTACGGCTTCAGTGAGAGCTGTTTTACCACGCTCATTCACATAGTTAACATCAACGTTGATTTTGTCCAGCAGCGCCTGTACTATCTTAACACCTCCTACGCGGCACGCCGTATGTAACGGAGGCCACCCCATATCTTCTGAGGAGTTAACATTTATTCCTGGTATACTGAGTAACTGTTCTATTATGGGCCAGCTACCGTATAACGGATAATAACTTATAGCTAAGCAAAGGGGTTTGCTTATATTACTTATTATTTTGGTTAATAATACTTCTTCGTCTTTAGCTTTAAGTAAAATCTCTTTTACAGCATTCGCGTTTCTTACGCGTACCGCTTCATATAGTGTGTCTACAATGTTGTCTGGGTTAAGTTTAAGTTTCATATTAATGTGCAAAGTTGTGCTGCTACTACGTGAACTGTTCCTTCAAGTTTTTTATCCTTATATCCTCCCATTATGATGGTAGGACATCCAGAGGAACACCAACTACTTACTATATATCCAAGATCATCGTGCATATCCTCTGACGTATCGCTGATACTAGAGGCACACAGGAATAGAGATTCAGCTCCGCTGGTATTCTCGTCAGATATCAGAAAATACCCATCACCCAACTCCAGGGCGATTTGTGCTATACGACAATGGCGGGAGAGTGCCCAAACACTCCCCCGCACATTCAATCGTTCGTATATTAACGCACACTCAGCGTCGAGGCCTTCCGGCACGTAGATATCGTCTGTTTGATTCAGCGTATCTATAGCGTCTTCAGGCTCTCGACAATTTTTTATAGCTGAGGTTTTGAATATTTGACTTAAATATCTAAGGAGAGCTGTCTTGGATAGATTAGGCGTCCTCTCCAAGCTCATATCCACTGATCTTAAGTAGAGCCCCAATCTCATCCATAAGCGCCTCGTCAGATGTCAGCTTCGCAATGAGAGCCGGAGCCTTCAGCTGATGGACGCCCATATCCTCGGATGTGTACAGCTTACGTGTACAGGTAAGACCCTTGATCTTATTAGCTACCAGGATATTAGCGAAGGACTCATCCATATCGATAGCCTGCTGGATGTATCCGGTATCGTCAGAGAACAAGTCATTACGCATACCGTACTCGATACTACGTTTGGGACCATACGAATTCTTTACTACTCGAGCACGAATTATATCACCGATCTGATTGCCTGCGGAGTCCTTCCAGATACCCTTTCGTGTAATGGTAATCTGAATACTAGCAGACTGATTCATAGCAGTACCTCCGATACGTGTCTTATTAAGACTTGCGCCTCCGTCTGCGGCAAAAGAGGAAGAACCAGCATTCATGTTCTGGTTCTGGCCAGACACACAAATGATAGTTACATTCTCTTCATTCAGCATAGAGCAGATAGCGCGAGTCCATTCATGAAGCCACTTAGCCGTTACGCCTGGTTTCTTGCTAACGTCAGATACACTATTCTTAAGTACGTTGATATTCTTATCCTTACCTTCCTGTACAATGAGAGCTTCAGCCTCTTCAGGATTTAGAAGCTTGGTGATAGTATCAACTACGCACACAAGAGGTACTGACTTAGGAATACCCTGCTCGTAGCGCTTAACATGTACCCACTTACGGATGAGTTTATCCATATCATCAAGGGTATACAGACGCTCGGTCACTTCCAGTACACGTTTAACCTTATCGCCAATACTTGTATCAGAACCTACCAGACGGGAGATCCAGTCGGATTCCAACATCTTAGGCTCGGAGTTACAGAACAGACAAGGAATGTTGTACTTAATGAAGTTGCCAAGCATAGCCATCACGAGTGAAGACTTACCTGTATTCTCCTGTCCGATAAACTCGATAATAGTGTTAACGGGAATACCGATTCGACCTATGAGATACTGCATAGCGAACCAGGGCAGTGGTAGATAATCTCTATTAATATCTGCCGCACTCTTGAATCCGTCAGCCATAGCTGATTTTGCCAGTAAGCTGCGCGTTTGTTCTGCCATCTGTTCATTGGCAAAGATATCAAAAGCTTCTCCTCCTACTGCGAGCTTTGACTTCTTTCTTGCTCTAGGTTTCTTGACTACTACTTCCTGTTCAACCTCACCGAAAGCTTCTGTGAGGGTAGGTGTTTCTTCTACTGCTACTTCTTCTTTAATCTTCTTAGGACGTGCCATATTTACGTGTCTTTATTGGTACAATGGGTTTCCCAGGGTGGATTGTCACCCTGGGTATATGAGTTACTGTATTACAAATTAACCGATGTAGGGAGCCATGCGAGACAGCCGAGACAGTTCGTTAATCTCCGCAGCGTCCAGATCCTCATCCTTCATAAGGGCCAGGTTAAGTGCATTCATGCGATCTTCCTGTTCCTTGGTGCGACGGGGCTTTTCGTCTCCGGCAGGGGGCATGATAGGAGCTGCCTTAGCAGGGGCTGGAGCCGGCGCAGGAGCTGGCATAGGAGCCGGTGCAGGTGCGGGAGCTACTTTATACCACGGGAACGATGCCGCAGAAGCCCAGCTGCTGCCGTTATAAACTGGCAGGTCAGGATCCTGCAAAGCATTGATCTGCGAGATCGTCATTTTCTCTGTAGCGCCGTTGATGGTTACGTACAGAGACTCCTCGACCTTAGCAGGTGCCGGTGCAGGAGCTGGCATAGGAGCTGGTGCAGGAGCCGGATTAGTACCCATTGCAGCAACATGGTCAGAGTGGGACGGAGTGCTATCAGTTACCGCGCCAGAATCTCGACGTACGTGAGCCTTCTCACCGCACACCGTGGCGATGAGCTCGAACGGGACCAGGTTATCCTGGATCAGCATATCTACTATTTCCTGATAAGACGGGATATAGATGATATTGTCCAGGTCCGTAAGGTCATAGCGACCTTCAAGGAACTGCGGATCGATCTGCGTACGTTTGCAGTTAAGTACTCGCTGCATACCGTTTAGACGAACCTGCCCAAAAGACAGACAAGCATAATCCATACCATTATCCAGCTTACCCTGCGCTACAGAGAACTTAATAGCGTTATTGGGATTAGTGATATCACCGTAACAGAAGATATCTGCCCACTGGTCGCCAGAGGTATTTTCCATACCGTTGGGAGTAGGAGTATTGAGATCTGCAAACATACGATCAGTAGCTGCAGACTTCAGAATCAGAATACGGTTAGCCTCACCCTGTACGGGGTCCTTATCATACGTAGCAGGACATACCACGTTAAGAAGGGTCAGCTGAGTTACCTTCGGGAGACCGTGAGGATCTCCGAACTTCTCCGGACGATTGAGCAGATAATCATAAGTGGTATCGCCAGCGTTATGAAGCTTCCAACAATAATCACGAATATCCTGGATAGGATCAGCGCAACCTACGGACTTCGGAGAGAAGAAATTCATCTTACCGTTACCGTAATAGTTATATCCGCTGAGAGTCATGAACCAATCAGAGAAATAAGGACAGCCAGTTTCCGGATCGGTCATATTGGGGACACGATAAGGGCTGTAACCGCTCTTATAGGCCGTGTCCATCTTGTCCATAGAAGAGTCGAATGCAGGAAGGATGCATCCCTCCAGACGAGTCTTCTTGTTAATAAATACTGCGCTAATCTTTGCATCCTGGTGGAACATGTACAGCTTTTTAGCATTATTGTTACTATCCTTAGTTTCGTTGAGCTTGTTGTAACCTGCAGTACCACCGACGAGTTTGAATCCGTTAGACATAATTTTTTATTTATTAATGCGTTAGATGTTTTTGATTTGTATTACTTCAATTTATTATTCGCAACTGTATCCGTAATCTTTAACGGATGCAGCAGGATTATTTTTATAAAATTCTATGGTCTGGTCAAGCCATGTCTCGATAGTTTTCAGAGACTCTGGAGTGGCCATCCATTCTTCGTTATGTAACTTTTCTGCAAATACTTTATCAGGCTTAGTAGACCAACCTGCATTTAACTCAGCATCAATGGGATATCGCAAAATACGACCATGATATTCCCACCCGTTTGCCAGGTACATATACAGCTGTAAGGCCTTTAGCCAAATGAACCTTTCATAGCACGGACAGTGTACTACGCAGGAGTCATATAGACATACCGACAGGTCGCCCATAAGTCCTACTTTTCGCTTGAAATCAATGAGCCACTTACACGCTCTTGCAGCAGAGGCTCCCACTGATTCCTGCATCAATTATGTTATCACAACCTTGTTTATAAGTTGTATCTACTGATTATACGTCTAGCGTAATTTTGAAGAAATTCTGTAAATTGATCTGAAGATTTGTCTAATTTAAGAGTGTTACAATCTTTGCAACATAGACAAATGTTTTCTTTTGTATGCGTACCTCCAGAGCCCAGAGCTGTTTTGTGGTCCACGCTAAGATTATCTTTGGTGATTTGTACGCCACAATAACAACACTCGCCGTTTTGAGTGTTAAATAATTCAACTAAATCATTTGGACCGCATATCCACGGTAGAGATTTTACCGGGACACTGGATGTAGGTACTCCCAACTTGCGTGCTATTCTATTGCGTACTGTGTTATTTGCAGCATAAGCCCTGGCTCTCCACCATTCAGGTGACATTCCTTCTGCTCTCTTTTCTTTGCTTAAGTACGCTTTAGTAAGACATGCATCGCATATTTTATTTAACTCGTTGGTTACAGAATTTTTTCTAATAGAGTATGCTGAGTAGTATTTTAGTTTTTTACACTTAGAGCATCTCTTCATACCTTTTTCAGGATCGTCTTGTAGTAGAGCTTTTTTCTTCTCTCGAGATTTTCTCATCTCTTCTCGTTTAAATGCTCTATGACATTCTTCGCAACGGTAAAATGGGCGCTTTGCGTTACGCTGGGGTTTTACCGGTTTTGTTTTGCAATCCTTACAAAGTTTTTCAGCACTATTCGTATCCATACCTTCAGTAGTTCAGACTATATCATCATCAGTTATTATTTACTGAGCTGGGCGCTCGTGGAGGCATCATAACCTTCGCCGTTACGCGTTAAGGCGTTCCTCTAGTCGTTGCACCTTCTAAATATTTCTATTTAGCTTGGCTCAGGGTTACCTTTATTATACCCTACAATATATTGAATGTAAATTATAGATTGTAGGGGATGTGTATGGTAGGCTTTCCCCGAATTCACCCAGTTTTACTTCCCCTAGCAGTTAAGGGAAATTTCGACACTCTCGTCCTAATGCTGTAAGCTGTCCTTCTCTAGTTCTAAAGGACAATCCCTTAATCCCGGCTGATAGTGTATGACAATGACGTAGACGTCCACTTGCAGCTCGTATGTAACCTTTCTCTGTAGGAACAGATTCCAGCTCCTTAAAGAATTGAGTTGCTCGCGGCTGTCTTCTTTCGATTGCGTCAAGCATTGCCTGTACATCATCTATTTCCGGTTTATTACCTGTATCAGCTTCGATCTTACGCTGAAGCGATGCGGCCTGACCTCCGTATGACGACGAGAAATTTACTACCTTGCCTGCTCCTCGATCCTTCTTCTTATCTAGTTCTTCGCGTACTTGCCCTCGGGCTAACTCCAAAACTCCCCAATGCATGTCGAATTTTGGAGATTTAATTTTACCGTTCTCGTCGCGAAGTAACTGATCTTCAGTGAACCTGGCTTTAATAGCACCTCCAGATGTAAACGTCATTAGATACTTATCCCTATCCTCCGGATACTTAATGTACTCCGGGAATTTTATTCTTACGACGCAATCTTCGGCATCTACACCATCAGGTATACACTCAGGTTTCACAAGCGCAAAGCAATCGTCTGGTTCTTCGATTAGCTTAATAAGTTCTGCGTCACCAGAGATATACGCAAGACCTCGCATTTCTGCTGTCTGATAGTCCGCCTCCACAATACACCATCCAGGTTTAGCCATCATTACGGATCTGATGGTAGGGAAGGCTTTTGCCTTGGTGTCGGCAAATTTCTTAAACTTATCAGGTAACTGTCCAGCTTCGTTACGTTCCTTAATAATTCGTACCATGCCGGCTCCCAAACGCGCATGTACCCAAGAGGGCCAATTCAGAACGTTCGGGTTCCAGCTCCTTATTCTCTTGATATTCAATGAGTTACGTTACTAACTCACCCGTTCTTTGATGAACCGCTGCAGGTTATGTATTCCCTGCAGAGTAGACTATATCTTTACCCTCGACTTTACGTTAGGGTACCTCCCGTTTCGCCTGACTCCAGGCTACGTCCTTGCGGACTAGTCGTTGAACGTTCCTGCTCCGTAGAACAGGCTTCGCTGCTGATCAAGATCGGAAGTAATTCCGAACCGTCCCAGCAATTAAAGAGGTTTTCAGTGCCAGTTTCCTGGCATTGTGGCAGAATTTTGCATAGTAATTGTTTTGTTTGTTTAGCGTAATTTTTAAGTACGTTATACCTTATACGCAGTAAATTAATATTGTTGTCTCTTGCATATATATTCTTTTTAAAGTCGTAATTTTCGAGAAGTTCTGTATGCAAAGAATTATCGAGCTGACAGTGTTGCTCACCGTCGGCTTCCACTAGAAGATTATAAGATGGAAGATAGAAATCAAATCTAAGAGGAGCTTTGTTACCTATCAAACCTTCGAAGGTTTTTTGTGTTATAATTTCCGCCTCAGGGGCAATTTCTCGCAGCGTATTGTATATAAATAACTCAAAGGCGCTTGCTAAGTATGGTTGCCAATCAGTTATGTTTATACCAGCTATTTTAGCAGCATCTAAAACAGAAATTCCTCGCGCTGTTAAAACTTTTCTTGTTACTCCAAGATCTTTACACAAGAGCTCTAGTGAAGGAGGTAATGAGCCGTCCTTGAGACATTCTATTAATTTACCTTTAAGATATTCGTCTGAATATTTTATGCCTTTACCACTATTTTGTACGTATAAAGATTGACAGTGCCGAGAGCATGTTTTGCATTTTGTATTTTTTCTTTTAGGAAGAAATTCTTTTCCGCATACGATACAGGTACTCTGAATACGTCCAGAAATAGATTTACAAGTGTCGCATAGTATCTGACTTCTATAAGTAGCCTTGAAGATTTTTCCGCACAATTGACATTTTTGATTTTCTAACAGCGAGTTAATTCGTCTCGCATGTCTGCAATTTGTGCATATTTTTTCTCCGTATAAAGATTTAAATTCATTTCCACAAATGGTGCATTTTATAGTAGGCGCTTTTGCTGCTACCCATTTATTTCTGCAACGTCTGCAATAAATCGTATCGGGAGACCCAAAAAATGTTGCACCGCAATGTTCGCATACACGTTCGCAAGAAGCGTTAGTATTTTTTCTACAATGCACGCACAAGTCTAAATCTTTTCGGCTTTTAAATACTTTGCCACATATTTTGCATATTTTTTCAGTCATACTTAAATGTTACTTTATTCAACAAAACAATACAATACCGAGTTTACCAGTTTCTGTTGTTGAATTATTAAGATGCACGCATCCATCAGATGCTACCCAGTAGTGTAGACCATTCTCCTTAATTACTTCGCCTGTCTCCTCGTCTATATCTGCTGATTTAAGGAAGGCCTTACAAATATTACCAACAGCATTAAGCTCCAGGAGTTTATCAATAACCTTATCCTTGTTTCGAGCAGCCAGTACCTCGAGCGTGCCTTTATCAGATGCCGGAGTAAATGTCTTCTGCTTGTCGGGAGGATATGTGAGTACTTTATCCCAGCTTACAGAGGGCATACCTGCATCCTTGTTAGCAGTAGACTTAATCGGAGTGTATCCTTTCACTTCAAATAACCAGCGCTGCATCTGAGGTTTAGATCGGATGTTGAACGTAGGGGCTATAAGGAAATGATCGAATACAGGTTCCAGTTTAGCTATCTTTGCAGGACCTACTGTCGCTCTGAACAGCTTACCGGCTTCATCTGACTTACCTTCGCCGCACAGACGTATGATTTCGTCATATAACCTAGTACCATCCTCTACGCCTAGAGATTTCATCAGATGCCTGCATAGAAGCGTATCAGCCTCGTGAGCAACTGCGATCTGGAAATCCTTCTGCAGCTCGTCCCTTGCCCAGGTGTACAGCTCGCGCATCTCATCCATCTTCTTTGTATCGATAGGGAGACCTGTCAGACAGAATGCCACAAATACGTCAGTTACCAGAGGATTAAGAATCTCGTTATAGTAAGTCACAAGATCCTGTTTCTTTAGCATATCCTCAATTACCAGATAAGCTCGTAATGTGGCATCAACGTCAGCTGCAGCGTACGGTAATAGAATATCATCAGGAATGAAACCGTAGCCGTCTTCGCATATCTTAGAATTACTCTTCTTCCATCTGATTAAGTCCCAGTCATATTTTCCTAGATCGGTATACTTAAGAGCTAGTGCATCCAAACCTAGGTCAGCAGCTTCGTCACAAGCCTGAAGAGCGAACTCTGTATCGAACTTAGCTTTTTCGTACCACTCCAGCCCAAGCCAATAATGCATCCACGGTAAGTCAGCTGATATATGATGACCTATATACTTAACCTGGGGCTGGTCCAGCCACTCCGACAATATAGCACCGGCTTCCTTATACGGAATATCAAACTCATATTCGAGTTTATCATTCATGAAGCGAATAGTAGCAGCTTCTCCAGGAGCCCAGCATATCTGGAAAGTTCTCAGCTTTCCGTCTACGTGATGAGGGCCATGCCATTCGCAGTCAACAGATAACTCTGTATGATTATTATCTTTTAGGAAGTTTACTAGCTGGCTTAGCTCTTCTGAATTCCTAATTACTTGATAGTCTGTCTTGAACGGCAGGGAGGCTAAACCTTCCATTGAGTTAAGCATTTTCTTAACTGCTGCAAAGTCTGTGATAAACCTCTCATGCTTCTCAGGATTAAGAGTAAGAATCATTGTGGGCATGTAATACATACGAGCGTTAAATCTCTTCTCGTAAAACCACGCACCCATAATCTCGGATTCTCTAGCTCTGAACGACTTTCCGTTTTCTCCTGTAAGGGTTACTAGTGTATCGAACACCTGCTTGCCCATACAGATAATGATCTTTGGCTTTATCTCTGCAATATCTGCTTCCAGGAGCGGCAGACATTGCTGAAGCATGCTCTGTTTGGGCTTAGTTCTATACTTCTTTTCAGGAAGGTATCGCACGATAGGTACAACGAAGCATTTTTCAAGATCTATACCCTCGCGTATAGCCAGGTCCTTAAGAACTACACCTTGCGGGCAGTCCAGCATTCGAGGAGTTCGCTTGATATATTTCTCGTATCCCACCTGTACCTCTTCAGCAGCTTCCTCCTCCGACACAACACTAGTGACAATCATCACGTCAACGTCATGCCTTGGACCGGCGCCTGCCAGCCAAGTCAATCCGCCTATCTTAGTGTTGCGTCTTATTATCTGAGGAAGTTCTGCCGTAGATAAATCTACAACTTCTTCACTCATCTTCAGACAGGTAAGCTAACAGTCGGGCTTTATGTTCTGCTGCAGTTTCTCCGGGAAGCCTATCTAACGTAAGAGTCGTTGCTTTCTTCTTTTCCTTGGATATTACCTCCTCCACATAATCTGCAGCACCGTCCAGAATAAGCGCCTTTATGAGAGTCTCTTTAATAACTACATATTCTTCTGTGTCTGTGGGACCGTTCTTGTTACAGAATACGCCCATTGTCTCAGCAATCTCGCGCGTGATTTTAGCCTCATCTCGCCAGGTTTGAAGCATGTTCTTCTTTCCTGCCGCGTTCAGCCTAGCTGCTTGCTTACCTAACTCTGTGGCGACATCCAGCGCTACTTTCATCTCTTCTTCCGTGAACTTAACGTCGTCCAGCTTCAGACGATCTGCCTCATTAAAAAATAACTGCTTCTTCATTTACTTTAAATTTTCTGTGTAGGGTTTTAATAACATTTCTACTTCTTCGTAGGACAAATCACCGACATCCTTTACATGGTCGGGAACTTTAATATCAACAATATCTATATTGGGTAACTTTGATTGGATCTTAGCAAAACACTGCTTGCCTGCAACGTCGTTATCCATCATGGTAAATACTTTAGAGAAATTCTTCCGTATAGCCTCTGCCTGGAAGTCAGACATAGACTTGCCAAGAAGGGCTATACCAGGCGGACCTATCTTACCGGCATCCAGAGGACCTTCCACCAGAACACAATATCGCATGTTAAATGGCTTATCCTTCTGAGACTCTACAGCTGCATCAAATCCCATAAGGAGTTTGTTACGCTCGCATCCTGTAGCATTCATGTATTTGTGCGGCGCAAAGCCTTTAGGGAATCGTGTATCTGCAGGATACTTCTCGTACATCGTACCATCAGGTTGTCTACGTTCTATAAGCTCCCATTGCTGATTGTGCGACCAGAATAAATGATTATCTCCAGCCCAGATATCTATGTACCTGGACTGATAACCCCATCTTACCCCATCCATACGCACAGAGAATATGATGCGGCCCTGAGGTGTATTCTTCATACCTCCAGGCAACCTACTGTAGTATCTACCTTCGCCACGACTTTCTGGCTTCTCTTTAGTGCAGTAGCACGCTTCAAATTGCTTCTCTAACTTAGCAGGATCGAAACCTCGTTGTGTTAGATATGTTATTGCTGGATGATTATCCGGAAGCGATGTGAGTGGCACCGTCTCGGATACCCATTCGGGAACAAGATTGCCAAATTCGTCTCGTACTAATAGACGCTTATTGGCGCCCACCACAACTTTGCCAGCAGATACATTTTTAAATAGGCTGCTTCTAGCCTGAAGTGTAGGCATGTGTAGAAGATCCTCTACCCGATAAGTTTTGCCAGTTTTCATAGACACAGCACAAGGAACCTCCTTATCCTGCGCATGATACTTTGCATACATTTCTTTATTCTCTCTAGTGGGGAATTCGTCTACATCATATCTACCTATGCCGAAGTATTTTTCAGCATTGATAGCTAGGTGTCTAGACTGCAACTCCTTTGGACCAGAAACTATAAGTTCTTCAGGATCAGCTAGATGAATATGTATACCAGAAGCTTCATCAGCTATTGTAACTGTACCATGTCTTGCGGCAAGACGTTCCGCCAATCTCATTATTACTTTAGGCACTCTGGAACTCGATATAGAGCCAGAGGTTAAAACTTCTTCTTCGTCGAACATTGTTATATGTTTAGAAATTCGCCACGTTTCATGTTGTCTAGGAGGCGAGAAATACTATCTTGATACTCTGTAGCCATAGCATTTATATCAGCATGTGTGAATCCGAGTATATCGGCCAGCTCGTCGTACCTGTCGGTAAATTTGCAGGATATACGAGACAGCATACTTCTTATGTAATGATGCTGAATAAATGCTTTTTGAATGACTGCAGCATTGCGATCCCGGTACAATTCAAAATCTAGATTGTTGTGCAGATCGTGCTCTATCAATGCTATACATACGATAGCGGGGTTAACTCTGGAAGCTTCCCCGCTTGCGATTAGTTGGCGTGCTGTATTAACTTTTACGTCTTTTATCCATAGCCTATCTCTCACCACATAATTTTTATTGTAGTCAGATTCACCCATGGACATCAGGCGTTTGTGGTACAGCATGTTTCTGAACTCAAGATAGCTTGTCATAGGAGATGATATAGATATTTTGTTTTTTACTATACCATCTATGACTGCGAACGGATCCTTGGCTATTTTCTTAAATAGTTTTGGTGCGAGAATATACAGATAATAGAGTGCTAAAATTATTTCTACGAAATTGTTAACTTTAAAATACAGTCTACCAACACCCGTAACCTTTTTATTTCTCTCGTATCCTAGGCGCTTAAGAAATGGGCTTATTACACTTTTACTTACAATAAAGTTACCTACCAATACCGCCGTTGTGCTCGGGATCGTCTCCCGCACAACGACACGATTCTTCTTTAGCAGAGCGTTTACCTCTGCCTTTAGAAGTCTTTGCTTTTGTTGTGCGGGATTCATACACGCATTTATATAGGTTTATCTTATTGCCCGAAATTGGAGCGACAGCAGACCTACTTACGACCAAATTTAATTTAATCATATTTTTAAGTTCGGCTCGCACTGTGCGCTCTGATAATCCAGACGATAATACGATATCGCAAATTTTCCAATTAAAATTCGGACCTTTTGTTCGCATGCATAAGTTAATTTTTAGGGCACTTGGAGATATCCCACTGCTTAGCAACGACTTAGGAAACCAAATCATGCTTTACGAAATCTTTGATATTTAAACTCACGTTTTACCTCAAAGAACAAACCACGACCTTTACGAGCTTTAAAGCAATTTATGTACTGCTTATCCGAAAAAGAAGACTGTGCTACAGAGGAGTTATCGTCCGATCCTCGAAGCGCAGAAATACCAAAAGCAGCGTCTGCATTCTGGTGAATCATCTTACACTCTGCAAGATGCTCTTCTGTAATTCGAGCCTTATTGTTAGCAGCAGCACCTGCCATAGCAAATGATACACAAGCCATATTATAGGCTACAGCCATCTGCTTAATTTTCCATGCAGCATCCATATACATCTGACGCCGTGTTGCGGGATCTACACTATCGCCCAGAGCGGAACCGTACCAATCAAATACAAGAAGATCAACACAACCGAACTGATCGATATGTCTGCGTACGGTAGATTCCAAGTCCTCCTTAACATTCTTCCCTGTTCCAATCCAGTTAACGAAATGTAAGTAAGGATGCATGCGTTCGATAACTCCCTCCACAGCTTTAATCTGTACAGGATTTAATACCTTACGTAAATCGCCACCATCCTTAATCACAGAAAAATCAATACCCGTGAGTGCAGATATAATACGCGGATACAATTCTCTATCCGGCTGCTCAGTGGAGATATAAAGAACCTGTTTTTTGCTGGAGGCTATATCTGCGGCAATTTGACAGGCCATTACGGTTTTGCCGCCGCCAGTGGGTGCGCAGAAAATAACATGTTCCTGTCTGCCTAAGCCACCTAGAATAGAATTAAGCTGAGAGAAGTCTTTTCCTAAGGTAAATCGCTCGATATTAAGCGTATTACCGTAGATGAAGTCCATTGAAAATTCCTTGAACTCGGAATCTGTACCTGCTGCTGATATCCTTTGCTGACTGGCACTGATCTGAGAAATAAACTCGTCAGGGTCAGAAATAACACCACGCCTGATATCGTTAGCATCATTCTGTAACTGACGCATTTTAAGCCAACGCTTCCATGAATCAGCTACAACAGTAATAGCATCTACCTCAGTTATTTCGTCTCTTATCTTTTTGTAGATTTCCACTGCCTCATCGATGTTATCTTCGTCGATACACGGGCGAGGTTCCTTAGACAATAGAATTAACTGAGTGCGTATACCATTATCCGATAGCGGAGTTTCTATAGATAAATCCTGATCGGATCTGAGTTGCTTCCAATTCTTCATTGCGCGATAAATCGCATAATGCAGAGGAAATTCAAAGTCATTTCGATGATACTCCGTCCCGGTTCTTATACACAGCAGCGGGGACACCATTGTCCACATGATCTGACTTTTATCTATAGCTGATAGCAAATGCTGCTCATATATCTCTGGCTCAATCGATTGTAAATCCTTCTTCATCTGTATTTATGTTATTGAGGTCTAAACCTAAACTCGCCGCAGCGCGTATTAGATAAGGAGATTCTACAATTTCATTCGCTGCAGACAAGAGAAACTTTTGACGATATTCTCTATCATCTTGAGCAAATGCCATAATCACTACAGGATTAAACCGCCACCACGACTCCAGTATTTCTGATTTAACTGAAGGGTCCTTAATGGATTCTGCTGTAAGTTTAAAATTATTGCCAAACTGCTCCTTAAGGATATCTTCTGTCTGAGTAATATAACCTGACAAAACAGCAACGTCTCCAGAAGTAAGCGCAGTGGAAGCATTTACCGCTACGGGAGTTGCTCCTGTAGTTCTGATAAACTTCCTATACTTATCCTGAGCTACAGGTCCGTGTAGTGTATTAGCGAACACTGTTCCTATCGAATAGGTAAATTGTGCTCGTATATACTCTTCAGGAACAGCGTTTAAGTGTTTTACTACTTTGGCTGTCTTCTTCCAGCACTCTATAGAATCAAATCTCTTGTTTGGTTTGTATGGTCGTTTATTTACTCTCTCATACTGATTAGCAAACGCTGCTTTAAGGTCTCGAGCAATTGCTGCTAATTCAATATCTTCTTTATCTAGCTTCATACGTCTTTTAACTCAACCCTCTCGCTATGTTCCGTACCCACAGGAGAATTCCTAAGGTCTTCTACGATACCAAGCGCCTTATCCATAAACGTACTCTCTAGCTTAAGTGCTGTTGCGTACATTTCTGTAGGATGCCAGAATGACATGTAATCTTTTCTATCATTATCTACTGTAGCTACAAATACTTGCTCTCCGGCCTCATTAAGAAATTCTATACGAGAGGAAAATGCACGATGTGTAACATTAAGTGTATAGTTACCTGGAATCATATTAGTGAGTCGAATATTTGTTTTGTTTCTTCTACTGTTCTAGCTCTATATATACCGTATCCCTTCTCCTCGTACGCCTGTACTCGGTTTCTGGAATCTGCAATAAGAGCTCCTGTCTGGTCTCCTTCATAATCCTTGGCAGTGTATCCGGAGGCCCTGATAAACTCAAAGTCTATAATAATACCACACTTCTTACCTGGTCGTATCTCTGCCAGACGTCCTGGTTTCTGGATAGCTGTAGTGTTGTTACCTCCTGCTTCACAATTGATCAGTACTCTGGCGTCCGAGAATGTAACACCCTGTACGTAAATATCCGTACACAGGCATCTCTTAATCTCGTTAGCCTTCATTCGAGCATTCACTTCCTCGCGCTCTTTCTTGGTCATCTTTTTGGCCATAGCGATGGTGTGCTCGGTACCAATGGTCTCTAGATACATATCTGCCTGCGCTTCATTTTTGATGAATATCATTGTCTGCCATTCCGCAGGTACAACTTCTTCGCATATACGCTTGAGCAGATTTGCCATTTCCTGGTTCTGGAACAGCAGCTCGTTATACGCTGTATCTCGGTTATACAGAGAATGCGGAGTAAGTTCTATCTGGAACATGATGATATTTAGAGGACATATGGCGCCCTCCTCAACCGCCTCCAGATATGTACGCTCTGCCAATACAGGACCGAATATACCGGTTATCAGTTTGTCTCTACCGTCGAATCGACCTTTAAGAGTGGCACCGTAACCATATCGTCTAGCTTTCAAGAACCCGTCTATAACGCCAAGACGTGTACTTGTCACAAGAGCATGCGGTTCGTCCGCCAATAATAGCTCAGTACTTCCAGGGTCGCATAGGTGTAGGCTGTCCGCAGAGCACACAGTAATACCATTGGACTCCTGGCTAGGGGTTCTTCCTCGTCCAGAGCATATTATCTTTACTTCTCTATCCTTAATACCGCGAGGTCCTGTTATATCGTCATACAGCTGAGACACGAGATCTACGCCTGGAGCCACCACCACTGTGCTCAGCGTAGGAAAGGCTCGCAGTGTATTTACCATTAGCGTAGTTTTTCCGTATCTGGTAGGAGCCCCTATAAGTCCTGATCTGTTCTTCCGGAGGGCAGACTCTAACAGCTCTCGTTGAGAGAATCTGAATCCCTCCATCGCTCCAAAGTCTGGTTCTGGGAAGTCAGGATAGTTCGAGTTCGATACACGTAAATCCTTTACAGAGAATGTTTTACCGGCCATCGCAAGGGCCCTCAATATTACGTTGAGGAACCCTTGAAATGTTACGCCGATACGTTTATCTCCGCGTTCGAATGCAGCGAATAGAGCTCTGGAGCGGCGCATAGACTTTCTTACATAGTTGGTCTCTGCGCTAAGCTCCAGACTCTTCTCCACAATAGTAAGCTCTTCAACCAGGCACGGTAATATGGGATAGAACAGAATCTGCGTATCATCCCATATAATCTGACAATCAACTCCTGATGCAGACTGCATATCTATAATAACAGGTAATACTGTCGGAGCTGTTGGTATTTCTGGTTTTAGAGCTTTCATCAATACTTACACTCGTCATTAGCTTCAGTGATAGATATCATCTTCAGATATGGAGTGGTACTGCCGGATACTTTATCAGCTTCTCCTGCAGATACTACACTCCACTTAACTTTTCTACTTTCCTGCACTCCCTTAATTATTCCGCTTTCTGTACAAATTGTACCAGATGCGCACAGTTCAGTATTTCTGAAATTATTGGAATGCGGCATATGCTTGGCGATAATCCTACCCACTAACGGGATAAGAAGATATGTTCCAGACTTATCATCGACGACGGACAACTTTTGCTGTACTCGTTTAAGCATATGTTTGCCTCGGCTAGAGAGTGCCGTGTTAAACTCAATAATATTTTCTACATACGCACCAGCATCCGCTTTATTTGAGGGCACAAAGATAAGGTAGAAGTAATTGAAGGATTCTACGAACTTTTCAGCGGAGATGTTATTTGTCATTTGTATTGGGTCTTTCTGTGTTAATGGTTATTTATTACTCTACTTCTTCAACAATAAACCTTCCGTATCCAAACTTAGATCCCCACGGGGAGAGACCTATACTTTCTCCTATAATGGTAAAACATTCCTTAACTTCCTCTTTGGTGGGAGGCCTGGAATTAATTTGAATACCATTAAAATTACGCTGTTCCAGTTCTGCCAAGATAAATACCGGAAATGTTATCACGGTTCCTGCCTGAAAGCACTCGAACGATTCCTCGCTTCTGGATTCCCACGTTCGCTTATAGGTGCGAATAGTAGGAGCTGCTATCTCAGCTGGCAGTCGTAAATAGTCTATATCTACCGCCGGGATGAGTCCCATGCTATCAAAAGCCTCTCTTATCGCCCACCTCCATTGCGGTGTGTCGATCTTAAAGAACTTTTTATCTCCGACATGGTTAATGTCAAAGATACGCATCTTTTCCTTACGCCGAGCTGCCAGGAATGGCGTCGTTAATTTACATCTGATTAAGAATCTACGATTATTTCCCATAATTAAAGCTGAATTACTTTTTCTAACGCTGCTACCAAGGACGGGTTGTGGTCTACTGTTATGAGCTGCGTTTCGCTACTATGGAAGATAGAGGTCATCTGCAGGAACAGTTCCTTAAGACTATCCACACCTTCCGCATCCATGTGGGATGACGGTTCATCGAGGACCAGCAAGCCCACCTCAGGAAGAATAAGCTGCTGGCATGCTATAAGCAATGCCAAAGACAGACGAATTGCCTGCCCGCCTGACAGCATCTCCTGAGGCATGGAGTATCCTGAATTATCGTCCGTGCGTATAAACCTGAAAGTGCAAGGACGCTCATCATCCTTGATTACAGTGAAGTTGGCTCCCATCTTAGAGAGCATTTCTTGCACCATATCTGTAATGTGATCGAATACACTATTCATGTAAGCCAGTGGGAGGCCATTCTTGTTAGTCATCCTGCCGACTGTCTCCAGGTCTTCTATAAGTTGAAGTCGCGCAGACTCGGCTTCCATCTTTTCTGTGAGCTCTTGCTTGTGCTGGAGCAATTGAGCCATGCTGTCGTATAGGCTGGATAATGTAGCCTGGGCAGTGCGATATTTATTATCTCTATCCTCTAGCTCATCTATAACAGGAGAAAGTACGCTGTTATAGTTCATATGAATTCCTATATCGTCTATAGAGAAATTCTCTAGGGCACACAATATATCTTCTCGATTGAGTTTCTCTGATATATCTGTCACTGTGGCTGCCTTAGATGACAGTACAGCTTCTGCAGCTACCAAAGCTCTACTAACTTCGGATACATTAGTAGAAGCTATACGTAGTTCTTGCAAACGTCGCTCTAACGCTGCTTTATCAGTCCCGGTTGGGATAGAGGCATTTAGAGTCGCGATACGTTGCTCCAGGTCTCTTTTCTCTGTCTCTAGGAGTTCGATATTTTTATAAGACGACGCTATATTTCTACCGAGGCTGGAGAACTCTCTTGATGCTGTATCGTGAGACGTCAGCGTTCTAGTAAGTCTGTCCTCTTCTGCCTTCAGCTGTTCGGTAGTTTCACTAGAGGCACTTATAGCTTTTATCTGCTGTCGTAACCTGACAATACTCTCCATCAAAGAATCCACCTTACCTGCCGCTAGTTTCCAGGCAAGCTCTGCTTCTTGTAGTTGTTTTGCGGCATCGTCCCTACGTTTCTCTGCAGTAGCTTTATATCTTTCTACCTCGATAGCTTGTTGCTTAACTTCAGCAAGCTTTTCGAGGCGTACATCATCTGCAAGAGGCACCATGTGATTGCCGCACACAGGACATGTGTCTTCTGCGGATTCATTTTCTAAATAAGACCTGCGTAGTCTTAATGTATTCAACTCCGCAGACTTACATGTAACTATATCTGACCAGGCTTCTATCGCGTTAGCCTTTTTCAGATTGTCGTACGTTGCTGTTTTCTCTTCCGCATCCTTTTTGAGCTGTTCCAGACTCTCAACAGCCGCTTCCAGGTTGCGTATAAACATATCACGTAACTTGCAATTCCGTATTTTATCTTGAACAGCCTGAAGTTCTTCCTGTAACCGGATCACTTTCTCGTTATCTAGTATAGATGCTGAGACAATATCTCGAGATCTTTCATAGTCAGTCAATTCAGACTTACAGGAAGCAATGGATGCGATAACTGATGTCAGACGACCTTCAGCTATACCCTTGCTGGTGTAAGCTGTCATAGAATCTGACACATTGGTTAACTCCGCTTGCAGCTCTTGCTCTGTGGTAAATCCAAAAGAAGTGAGAATATCTTTAAGGGCTGCTCTAGAGGTCATTACCTTACCTCTCGCGGTATTAGCCTCTTCAGATGCTGTATTAAGCTCGTCCAGCAGCTGTAGAATAAGTCGCGCCATTGTCAGTTCCTCAGACGGATCTTCTACCATAGACGTCTTCAGTTCGGTAATACTATCCTTGGCACTGTTTATCTGAGACGCTACAAGGTCTAGTGCCGGACGATAATCTGTAATACCTGACTTAAGACGCTCAATTCTGTTATGTATGTCGTTATATCGAGAGTCCAGGAACGCCAGGTTCATCAGCTTCTGGAAAATAGCCATGCGTTCAGCGGGAGTACCCTTTACTAACGCAGCCAGACATCCTTGCTTAATGAATACAGCATTAGCCATAGCAGCCTTATCTGCGCCAAGGATGAGCTCCATTTGCTTACTTACTTCAGCATCAGACTTATACTCCTTCCCGTCCCACTTGAGACATCTGGACGAGGCTGACTTGGTAATAGTTCTGGTAATTTCACCGTCCTTACCGTTCTTGGAGAATTCAATCTTAACTGTAGCCTTGGTAGCGCCATCTTCCTTGCCGAAGTTGTAAATATACAGCTCTTTGTTCTGCTTATTCAGATTACCGTTAAGACCATAGTCAATGGCTTGAAGAAAGTTCGACTTACCTCTACCGTTACCGCCGATCACACCTACTACGTTTGCTGTAAGGTCAGCTTTCAGGGAGCGATGAGGTCCCCAGTTTGTCAGTTCGATTCGTTTAATTATCATTCTGCTTTGATTGGATTAGCTGGAATAATTCTGCTTCTGATATGATGGGAATTTGCAACTTACCAGCCTTGGTAATTTTGGATGCCCCAGGATCAGATCCGCATACTACATAATCAACTTTACTACTTACCGATTTTTTCAATGTTCCGCCGAATTTGGGAATCATATCCTCGATAGCAGCGCGACCGTATTCGAAAGAGCCTGTTACGACGAACGCTTTGCCGTCTAGAACCGAGTTGTCTGACTTTTCTACATAGTTATCAGACTCTGGATTAAGGGCCATTTCTAGGAGCTCCTGAGCCACATTTCCTTTAGAGAGTATGTACTCTTTACATGCCTCTTTACGACGATCGGAAATATCTATTGGAGCATACATAGGATCCATAGCAGCTTTGATAAATTCCCTCAAGTTCTTGCATGCGCGTGTGATTGTCTTAGCACTTGTATCTCCGATGTCGGGAATATTCATAGCACTGATCCATCGCCACAAAGGAGCCTTCCTTGCTACTCGAGCTTCTTTATGCAAATTGGCACGTTGAAGTTCAGACATAGACTCAGGATATTCGTCTGGCGACAACTGTAAGAACGTTGCTGCATTCAGGTCTGGATACTTAGCAATAAAGTCCGCACAAATTTCCGGACCGATGCCCATCACGTTAATACCCCTTGTACCGAGCGCAGCATGCAGTAGTGCTGTCTTTCGGGCAGGACAATCCTCGTTAGGACATACATAATCCTTGGTGGGTGCAGACTTACCGTCCACGAGACTCATGTCTGAGTTGCAGCAAGGACATTTAATAGTAGGCTCCAGGTCATAACTGGTTCCTTCTACTACTGCTGCAACGTGAGGTATAATCTCGTTAGCCTTTTCTACCATTACCTTGGATCCGATCCTGATACCTCTGTGTGCCATAAGGCCAGCATTAGATAGAGTCACTCGCTCGACTATAGACCCAGACAGTGCTACAGGTTCTACTACGGCTACAGGAATTGCCTTACCAGTTTTACCTCCAATCTGCCAGATTATGTCCTTCACGGTTGTTTCTTTAACATCAGGAATAAACTTAAATGCCACAGCTCCTTTGGGATGATGTTCTGTTTCTCCGGCTGCTTTGTATTTATGAGTCGAGTTCAGTTTAATAACAGCTCCATCAACATAAAAAGGATATTCTTTTGAGCGAATGTCATTCAGAGTTCTAACAGCTAACTCCTCGTTCTTCGGGAACACGAACGGTACTGGGGGAATTCCGTTACGGTGCATAGCGCAGTAAAAACCGTTGAAAGACGGTACAGGCTCAGATACGTACCCAAACCCGTGAGCTATAAATAAAATCTGACGATCTTCTATTACTTCCTTAGCTTTAACTGTACCTGCACATAAATTGCGTGCATTAGCAAAGACTGACTCTCCTCTTTCTAACTGCTGCGCATTAATCCTTTCGTATTCGTCACGACTAATGAATAGCTCCCCTCGAATATTAATCTCAGCAATCTTGGAAAGCCACTTATCGAGTTTTTGAGGAAAGCATTGCTTTGTTGTGAGCGTAATATCATCGCCACTATCGCCCGCTCCACGAGTAGATACGCATTTGAGTATACCATACTCGTATTTAGCTTCAGCAGACATACCATCTACTTTCGGTTCGATAATGACGTCGGTCCACTTGGCGTCCCTGGATTCCATCCACTTCAACAAGGCAGAGATGTCGTCAGGATCTTCTTTGCTTTGCTGAATCTTCTCCAGACTCAACATCTTTACTGCTCGCTGAATAGTGCTAGACCCTTCCGAGTGATCCTCCCCTAAAGAGGAGAGGATCGGGTTGTCAGGATCTATTTTTAACAGATCTTTTTTAAGTAGATCGTATTCATAATCAGATAAATCAGACGTACCGTTTGTATAGTACGCTTTATCCGCCTCTACAATCTTTGCTACTATTTCTTCTTTATTCATTACACTTCAAACTTGGAAGTTGCATTAGCATGGAACATTTCCTCCATGCTTCTAAACTGCCATCCGCAGTGAGCGCATATGTAACCTTCGAATTGTTCACGACCATGCCCTATCTCCTTACGTTTTTCTCTATCCCTGCGCATATCGTTCTCTACAAGTTTAGTAACTGGGTATGCTACCACAGATTCGCAACGATACTTAGCAAGCAATTCGTTACAACCGCACATGTGACAATGAAATATATAGCTTACCTGTTCCATAATATTTTAGTGTTATAGAATTATTTTGCCGTCCATTTGATCGGCGCAGAATTTATCAATCGAATACCTATAATCTGCATTACTGTCTACCATATCAAGACACAGCTCTTTAATGCGATCGAGCTGATCTTCTGAAACTAACGTACTTATTGCTTTATCTACAAATTCTCTAGGACTGGCCAGCATCTGCCTTGTCTTTTGAATATCCTTCATTGTCTTTTTGTCCGAGTCAGGAAGTGCTGCCGGACGAAGAATATTTTCTGAGGTTAGTACAGTGTTAAGCCTTGGAATAACATTAGCTAACTTTCTGTTATACTTAACAAACACGAGAGCATTAGGTAGGATTCTTGTAATCGCGTCCTCCACATCAAGCTCAGTCTTAAGGATAAACCTCTGCACAGGCCTGGTCTCAAACGGAATACTCTCTATGTTTACAAGTTCGTGATTTTCCCAGCTATACATATACATCTTTTTAATGGGATCCTCAGCCTCATCGCACATCTCGGTGCTACCTGGATATGCGACAGTTAACATATTTCCGTCTATCTCTTTTTCCAGAAGACGATGAATATGCTGATCTCCCATTGCGACAAGACGACATGTACCTGCGAAGTTATCCATGTCCAGGTTGTTAGGATTAGGATATCCGACGAACTCGCTAACAGCACCGTGCCAGGTGAGCATGTCATAGAATTTGCCGCTTGTTCGAACGCTGTCCAGTGTCTGTTTCATATCATCTGTAGACATGAACGGAAGGCATAAAATGTTTACAAATTCATCATTTTTGTGTACAGATTTTTTCATATTATCTGCACACACAATCCCTGCCGTTTTGGTACCGTGAGGATCGAACACCCTCATCCACGGAAACTCTGCCAGGTCGTGATTTCCTGAGATAACGAACATAGGAATATTCGCATCCAATAAAATACGATCTATCTTAGTCAATTCTCCGGAAATGGTGGCCGCAGACGGTCTAGCCGTATCAAGCAAATCACCGGCACATATAATTGCGTCGGCGTTATTCTCTATAGCTGTCTTAACTGCGGATTCTAAGGCATTTGCGAAATCGTGACCTCTAGTCCGGCAGGAGTATTGTCGATCTCGCAAATGAACGTCCGCTATATGTGCTATCTTTATCATACGTATTTTTTACAAATTTTTCTGATGGTCTCAATAGCTTCGTCTCGCTCTTGTACTAACGTAACAATATCTTTATCTAACGCATCGATTATGGCCTGTCGGCTGAATGCGGTAATAAACCTTGTGTTCCAATCTACCATGTTAGGTACCACCCACTCAGGAACATAGGATTTACCTGTGAGGGTAGTTTTAGCAGTTTTTCTGACAGTACCTACATCAAACATAAATTCACTGTCAGCTATACCGTCGGAATTCATGTTACGATATTTGTTTGTAATTAGCGTACCGTTAAGAAACATATACTGAGTACGCTCGTTTATTTTACTTTCATTCTCGCAAAGCTCACGCAGACTAGCAGCAGAAATCACAACACCAGGAATTTCCCGAGTAGGTCCTGGAGAGTTTTTATATATGTTAAATACCAACATCGGCGCTGTATTGCTCATTTTAATCTCTCCGTCGTCGTACGTGATTTTAATTTTACCTGCAGCGGAGAATAACGGTATCGTAGCTACAGTTCGATAGTCTCTACACAATGCAGGAGAGCGCCATCCACGGAAATTTTTAGGATGCATGCTATAACTAGTGTCGGTCATGTAATTCCATGCTGTGCAGAATTTTCTTTTGTACGCGGTTTCGTCTATACATGACAGTTCAGGAATGAGTGCATGAAGAGATTTTTCATAAAATTCTTTTTCAGCATAAGAGTGCATAGGCAGAGTTTTATTTGTAGGTCTCCACCACAATTGCGACCACCACTTAGGTGATACTGTTGCCATAATTTCTCGTAAACAATTGTGCGAACGTAAGTTACTGATCTGGTTCATTTTATAAAATTAATTAATAAGATTAGCAAGGGAAACTATAAGAATCCAAATAAGATACCACATTAATACTGTACCTCCCAGTAACACACTGATCATGGAGAGAATAATAACACAGGGCAGGCAACCTGTTATTTGTATATTAATTTTCTTCATTGTTATAAAGAGCTTTTCTCATAAGTTCATCAGAGAGAACTCTAAGAATACAGTTAACAACAAACATACATATGCCTCCCACACAGCTTAATATCATTATGGCTCGTGCTATTTTTACGCACAAAGGGGCTACACTGTACGACGAAAGTAACATTACTACAAAGGCGGATAGAAGTGTAAACAGTCCATTCACAAGAATGGCGGTTGATACTTTGCTGATGGTATAATACACAGCGGTAGATACAGAAAGTACAGGTATGGATGTTTTAGAGTTCATATTCTTCTAAGTCAATTGGATTACTACTTATACCAGCGCACTGACACTGGAGATATTCTTCATCAAACGCATTTGCGTACTCCCATCTGTAATACTCGTCGTCGTTCATTTGTTAACAAATACATCCTAGAAGAAGAAGCACATCGAAACGCTCTCCTTCTTTATCTGAATAAACTTTAAAATCTTCGCAAATTCCTCGTACTCCGTAGTTGGTACGTAACTGTTTGCTTATGGCCCGGATAATACCTCTTCTAGACTTGTCCTTTAGCCCAGGTAAGGCTAGGGTCTCTATATACGAAGGGAGGACACGGTCAGTGTCCTCCCAGTTGATTTCGTTACATCTTACCCAAGTGTTCATGTTTTTGCTATGTGATCTACTGATTCTTGTGATTGTATGTAGTCCGCCATTACTAATCTAAATCCACTTGCCAAACGATCCGACAGACTGTGTAACATATTAGTCTCTCGCTTTATCCATTTAGCCTCTATATCAAATCTATCAGAATACCAAGAATATCTAGCCCACAGATCCCCATGCTTGCTTGAGTCGTATACTCCATTTATTACGCCTACCAAATCTTCTCTGTCTGATATGATCAGAATAGTAGGCTTCTTCTTGGTTTTAGTTGATAACTTTCTCTTAACCATCTCAAAATACACATGGACTCTATGAAGTCCTTCAAGGATTGCTGTGAGCTCTGCTCGTGTGGTATTCATACAAGAACTTCCACCAACGACACTTGTATAACTTATATCTGGGTGCTGGATGGATAAAATATTAGCAGCGTACCCTCCGCAGTGGGCACGCTCGCCTTTTCCCGATCCGTCCGTGTATATATAAAACTCGTAATCTCTATCCACAGACATTATTCTCCAGGAAGTCCTACCATACTCAGACTATGCTGCGGCATATTTGCAATTCCTGCGGTCTGACTTCTGATATAAGACAGTGGGTTATTTGTATTGGTAGACGAGTCGAACAGGTCATACGCATCAGCGTTCACTGGCGCAAAAATATTTTGCATAAACGCTGTCTCAAACCTGCTGGGAGCGTCAGACAGTAATCGTGGATGTAGGATAGCGTTCAATCTATGCACACCCTCGTTGTCTGACACTACTCCGTTCTTTGTTCTTAATTTTACTGTGTACTCTAATACGAGATCATTATCTCCTATATTATGAGCATCTTTAGATAGCAGAAAATCTACCTTCTCTTTAAGCTTTACCAGCTCAGCTACTGGGACCTGACTTAAATCGATTTCTGAGATATTCGACTCGAGCTGATTCTGCCTCTGTGGTGCCGGTGGTTTCGCTGTCTGTGGTTTCGCTGGCATGTGTATTTACTTCTGTAGTATTAGCCTGTTTGACTGGCTCCCAGGCGATATTACCGAACCGTGCCGCAGGGAACTGATTCGGTTTGTACTTTAGAATGTTATTAGGTGATTTACTTTTATTACGCGACATAATTGTATATATTGTTATAGTGCGTTTACAAGCGCATAATCCATGTACGTCTATTTTAAACTATGACCTCGGCAATTTATAGTGACCTATACAAAGACCTTACCACGAACCCAGACTTCTGTAATAAAATATCCAAAATACTTAAGGATATAGAATTAGCAGATAAAGCTGGCAACATGGAGGCAGCAAAGCAACATGTACAAGACCTTCTTGTAGCGTGCAACTTTAACGCCAGTCTCCTGGTTCCTTATTTCTTTCCGAGGTTTCCGGAATTTGAACCTATGACGTTATGGACTAGACCTCACTCATTCTCTATGATGGGTCTGACTCTTCTTGGATCTCTTACCGTACAAGCTAGTCGCCAGATAGGTAAATGCGTTGACGGTAATACTGAATTACAAGTTAAGCTTAACGGATCCGAAAAAAGGCTTACTATCAAAGAATTATTTAATCGCAGTAAGAAGGAGGTAGCGTGTTCTCCGGAGCAGGCGGAATAATGCTGTAAGCTATGTTGGTTGCTGTTACGATTGCGATTGTGAGCGAGGTTAATTTAAACATGTGTTGCAAAATAAATTAAATATTTGGAGTTAATTGTTAGTATTACTGTTAGCACCAAATAAGGGCGAAGCGGTCCTCCGCATCCCTAATGATCCTGTCACGCACAGCGCGTGCTTTCTTAACGTCTTTTGTCTTTAATGAGAAGCGCAGTCTACTCTGAGTAGGACCATCCCATACTGTAAGATGACACCACCAAATGTGTCCGTTCTTAAACAGATTGTGATTTTTATTACTAATTGTTGATCTCTTCCTTAAGACGATTGTTTGTTGCATTATAGTGTTTGTCCTTTGAAGTTAATACGAACCATCCAGCTCTCAGTACCTTCTAGCACAGTAGACTTGATGGGTTCTTCCAGTTCGTTGCTAAACTTATTAAATGTATCGGCAATAGCTGCCAACTTGGTCAGACCAATACCGATGAGAATCAAATAAACAGAATTACCTTCTGTACACTTCACAGGCACGGTGTAGTGCGAAGTATTGTTAAGAATAACAGACAAATCCCCATGCGCTTCTTCGCAAATTCGTATAAGTTTTTCCGAAGCATAATTGCTATTAGCTTCAATAATATCCACGTCGAATACGCGTACACCTTTTTCTACATGCAAATAGAACTCGCAAGCACCCTGGCTATCCGGCAGTTGATATACTTCAATCTTACACGGAGTATTCTTTATTTGTCCGAGACGGTCGGTAAGTAACTTCTTAATCTCCTCAATATATACAGCAGGAGTTACCGCTGCAGACTCGGGAGAAATTACTACTTTACCATCAATGGTACACATATTAGTCGATGCGTCATATGCAGGAGTAAGTTCCAAACCTGTAACCGCAAACGGACACTTACACAAATGTGCAGCTTCTGTAATAGCAGCCATTGTAAGCCAGGTGATGTGTGTAGTCTCCTTAGTTGCAGCCGTAGTAAGTCTTTGCTTGGATTGCTCCGTGAGGTCTACACGAACCTTAGCAAGAGGCCCAGTAAACATAAGACTTTCACCTCTTGTAAAGCGGCAATTAATGTTATCAGGAATCATCTTGTACAGATCCACTGGAAGAGAGTGCTTGTCTAGGAAGCATAATGTTATTGCAGCGCCAGACGCATCAGCTATAGAAATTACATTCTTTTCAAAGTTAACAACCGCGTCCCTATCTCCCGGCGTGAATGTGCAAGTACAAGCGTCTACAGTACTTGTGAACTTTAAAGCATCATCTTGTACACTATAGGTCACAACTTCATTCTGTCCGAAGCGATTAGACCCAAGAATAGTAGCCTTACTTTCAGGGAACATGCGTGCGATGGTATCTATGATAGCCAGTACTTCATCTCGCGTCACTCTGATCTTGCCTGACTTATTATTGTTAGTGCAAAGATTTACGCGCTTACCTTCCTCGTTAATTTTGAACGGTCCGATTGTCATATGTATTAAATGAGTTAGGGGTACCATCCAGATGGACGGTACCCCGATTAATGTTGTTAGGTGATGTTATATTACTGAATCAAAATTCATATCAACCTCAATACGCTTTCTCGATGCAAGATAATCGCATGCGTGAACAAAGCGCTGTAGCTTTGTCACTGGGATGGGAAGTTCTGTTCTGGAGAACTTATTTGTATTCCATTGTCCCATGTGTGATCTTATACAACCGGCAATAGTATCTACCACAGCAGGATCTATACGCACCCTGGGACAGTTGAAGGCTTGAGCGAAATTAATCCACTCATCTGCCCCAACCATCGGGTGCTCGAAAATAGTCCTACTGTTGTTGGGTGGAAGTCCTTGCTTGCAGAAATCGTGCATAGCTAGGGATGCGTACACAATATCCTGGTCATTAGGATCCTGGATAGTACTGATAATAAGCATATCCTCTGCTAACAACATTGCGGCAATGGTATGACGCACCAGTCCACCCTCACCCAAGGCGTAGGTGGGGTGGTACTTGCCTGAAGATGATGCAGGTACGGTCCAGAAATAGTGATCTGGATCCTTGGTCATAAAATCTATAACAGCTTTGCTAAGTTCTGCGTTCTTAATACGAAATCTAATAAGCGTAATTAGTTTATCTTTATCTGTAATACTCATAACTTTAAATACATTCTAAACGTTTAATATGTGAGGGATGACGCAGCTTCTTGAGTGCTTTTGCTTCGATCTGACGAATACGTTCTCTGGTAACGTCGAAACATTTACCAACATCTTCCAGGGTCTTAGGTGTTCCGTCCTCATCCAGACCGAATCGCATCATGAGGATAGCCTGTTCCCTTTCGGTAAGAGCTTCCTTGAGTACAGCTCGAAGGTTTTCTTTAACTACCGTATCAGCTGCAGCTGTAGAGGGGCAGTCTGCAGAATCGTCCTCTATGAAATCCTCCATAGTAGCATCATCGCTTGAACCTACTGACATCTGCATCGAGATCGGTTGACGTGCTACACTGAGTAGACCCTTTACCTTGCCGGTAGGAATATCAACTACTTTAGCGATTTCTTCCACAGTAGGTTCCTGCTCTTCTCCCACAGTAAGTTCGTTCCTGGCTGTAGAGATTTTATTAATCGTCTCTACCATGTGTATAGGAACCCTGATAAGGCGCGACTTGTCTGCTATCGCGTGAGTGATAGCCTGACGTATCCACCACGTAGCGTAAGTGGAGAACTTGAACCCGCGCTGATACTCGAACTTATCCACAGCCTTCATGAGACCGATATTACCCTCCTGGATCAGATCCAGTAACGGCATACCTTTATTGGTATACTTCTTAGCAATCGAGATTACCAGACGCAGATTTGCCTTGATCATTTTTTCTTTCGCTCTTTGCTGCGCTTTTACCAATTTGAGGTATTTTGCCGCTTGAGGGTACAGAATGCAGTGCGGTGTACGATGCTTCAGCTCAGACGATACAAGTACGTACGCTGCTTCTGGGGTTACTTTGTTAGACGACTCGATATAGACCTCTGCTTCTATCAGGCGTACCATTTCGGCTTCTAAATACTGCCGAAGTTCGTTTTCTATCTTTTCGTTAAAGTCCAGCGGAGCTACGATCTGGTACAGTACATCAGGCCCACAGCATCCCCAGAAATCAGGATCGTTATTCACAGTATTATACAAATCCTCCAGAGCCCTCTTAGCGTAGGCAAAATCCTCGCTCATATCACGCTCTTCAAGGTTTCTTATAAGTGAATCGTATCTACGATCTCCAGAAATAATAGATTCGAGAAGTTCCTTATAGAAATTTACAGCACCAAAGAACTCAAGAGATGCTATAAATACAGCACTTGTAGCGTCTTCGATCTCTTTAGCTATAATGATTTCTTCTTCTTTATTAAGGAGCTCTGTACCGCTAACAGATTGCAGATATGATTTGGTAGCGTCAGGAATACCCTCTTTAAGGTCTGGGCATAAATTCTCTTTACAGATTTCATCCCCTTCCTCGCACTCTTCGTTACATTCCTCGCAGTCTGTGCAATCTTCTTCTGGCTCGTCGTCAGCATCAAATTCTCCGGCTACTTCTTTTTCAAATGCTAAGAAAGGAAACCTCAGCGGGGGCATCGCGGCTATACGCCTCAACTCCTCCATCTGCGCTCTAGTTCTTCTTCTACGTTTTGTTTTCATAGTCGTATTACTTGATGTCATTTGCAAAGTTTAAAATTCCGTAAGTATCGATAGTGCCTTGAGTACCGCACTCATACTTACAACTAATGTCGTACTTAACTTCGGCCGGCAAGATTTCTCGCACAGCCAATGCCAGCTGGCGAATCTGCGCCTGAGCTGCTCCACTACAACGTTCTCTAAGAATATACCTCAGCTCTCTCAGATTAGTAGTGATGCCTATCTGCGTCTTGCATGCGTTGGGTAGAACGGCTCTGGCCTCCTCTGGCCTTCCTTTACTTACAAGATACATGTAAGTGTCGGTGGCCTTTTCTAAGTGATCCAGAAATGCTTGCTTAGCTTCGTCGCTCCACGTATCGAACCAGATAGGTTTGATATATTGCACCTTACTGTTAAATTTACCAGACGAGTAGTTACAATAACGCTGAGACTCCTGAGAGAATGAACATAATCGATGACGTACTAGCTGGTGAGTTACGGCTCTATCTGTTGTAATGATGGCAGATAGGGAACAGTGTTCCAGGACACTTTCGTGATGCTTGCCGATAAGCATACTTACGAACTGCATTGTCTTTTCCTCAGAGTAATTATCAGCTGGGTTTTTGTCAGCGCTTTGCCAGCAGATTCTTCCCATTGTTTCTACTTTTCTCAGTCCGCTTTTAAATTCTTCAGGCGTAGTGAGAACAGTAATGCTCTGATTAATAAGCTCAAAATTTTTTCCTACAATACTCATGTCTATATTTATTCTTTGGTTATTACAAAAATGTGCACGCCGGTCTGAATCGAACAGACGTCTCCCGGGTAACAGCCAGGGCTTTGCCACTAAGCTACAGCGTGATTATTACAAATTAACTAAATAAGAGATACAGCAAAATTGCTATGCCTACGGCGGATAGAACCTCCATAAGAGTCACCAAACCTATAAATATTTCAAGGTTTCGAGTCTGACTTGCTTCTCTGATCATCTTCAGGAACATAAAGCGTTTTACCGTATTCTTTGTAGTTTGTTGTTATGGTGTCTGTGTAATACTTATTATGACACTCACATTCAATATGTCCACTATGAATTGATAAATATTTTTTAAGTGTATTCCACCACTTAACAATAGCGTCCAGGTTTTCTACATCTCTTAGTCTGCCGTGGAATGTTATATGCCACACCAGACCGTAACACTCATCCATAGCTGGGGATACTGTCAGCTGTAAAGGACCCTCTGAGCCCGTAGGGAATGCTAACGCTTTACTATCCGCGTCCGACATTGCTATTATCTCATCATCCACGAGCTCTCCATCTTTAAACCACCTTGCGTATAAAGTAGGAGGAAGCACATAGCGATCGCCGCGAGCCCAGGCCCACTTCTCTCGATTAGACGTAATAAGCCTAGCAACCCAACAATGAGGATCTTCCATGTACTCTGGGAAATAATCATCGTCGTGCTTATACTTACCCAGTCGAGGTATCTCTGGAGCAACTACTAAATAACCTGACGCTTCTGCCCAAAAACTCATAGTAATTTGTTGTTGTTAAAGAATTCTTCAAGGATTTTTTCAGCTCTAGCTGCAGCAATTATTGCGCAAATAGCTCCTATAACCAACACCACCCCTAATACTGCGAACAATATTACTAAAAAATTAAATAGGCAACTTCCCATATAGTTCTATTTGTTGTGTGTTTAGTTTTCCATTACGTATAGCGGCGTTAATAGCGTCGTTTCTCAATTCTCGCTGGCGCGTAGACCATTCCTCTTGTGCTGTAGGCGACACATAACACATTATTAATACACTTACGATAAGAATTACTGTAGTTATAATTGCACGATATACACTCAATGCTGGCGTTTGACGAAACTCACACATAGCTGCATTAATCATGGCGACACTACCCGCAGTAATCACGACAATGAGGAATACCAGAAATCCAGGAGGCATAGTTATAGTAGAGTTATTATGTTCTTCCTGGATTCCCACCAGGCATTTTCTTTATTCCAGTCATAGTGATTGCCGGTATCCTTTGTTCCATCTGGATATGTCTTATGCTCTATCCAGGTTCCGTCAGGATAGTGACCTATACCTATTACGGAAAGATCTGCACCGCGTTCCAATAACCATACAGCTGCAACAACACCAATAGACGCGTGCTCTTGTCCAGTGGATTCTGCAGCTCTAGCAAGCATTTCCCTGGGTAGATTTATATCATCATTAGTAGTAAGTACGTGTGATGGGCATGAGGGACATTCGTCTATGAATGCAGCCTCATTTCGCTCGTGTCTTAGTATGGCTAAATCTGTACGTGTACCTACGTCTTCTGGGTCGCCGTAGTAATGGTTCAGACGAGCAACAATGTCCCACTCGCCTGAATCTATACGTTGACCTAGCTTGCGGCCTACTAAGTCTTTACCAGAACCTATTAGCAGTACTTTTTTATTTCTTACAACAAGTGGTTGTTGCGTTGTTGAATCTAAAATAGCATCTGCCCACATAGCCGAGAGTGCAGGAGGGAGTTCCTGTCTGTAATCTATATCAACAATTCCCCAGCTGGAGTTTGTGCGTAGAACTTTATGCTTACAAGAATGGTCGAATATAGCGCCAACGTTACCAGGCTTCCAGGCGTACAGTTGTCCGTTTAGTTTGAATATGGATTCTTTGTAGTCGCGATTATTTTTACAGGTCCAAGCCCCGTTCTGTACTATCTTTCGCCAGGTATCTTCAACGTGTACGGATGCCGTAATGCAGCATTCGTTTCCTGCTTTAATACAATCCGCAGCCCTCTTAAGAAGATATTGTTCTCGTATAGGTTGTGTTACTTGTAATAGCACACACACATCACCATCAGCAGGCTGGATTAACGCTTCTGCATATTCTAAGTCAGCGAGATGATCTTTGCATGCTGTAGGTATATGTTTCCATTTTTTAGGAAGTACAAGGGGTAACTCGCTTCTTTTACCTACAGTATATACAGCCACCTCGTCATCTATATACGCAGACTCGTTAAGTAACCAAGTTATAGTGTAGGGTGCTAAAAAGCGATTCTTTCCAGGAAATCTTGTACTTTCCTTTACTGTAATAAATACATGTATCATTTATTAAGTTTGACAGATGTTGTCCAGCATATAGGTAGGTTAAACTTTTTGCTACCGTCTATAGATGTAAACTCAAATAAATCCCAACCTACCCACTTCACACATACAAGGACTTCTCCATTGTATGTTACTGTTTTTCCTATAAAGCTTTGTTGCATAGTCATTGGTAAGAGATTGATGTGAATTGTCGATAATCAGGATAATCAAAAAGGCAGCTGAGTTCTTTTCTCAGCTGCCTTTTAAGTCCTGCTCTGGACATCTGTTTCTCTTTCTCGCTCCGTAATACCCTACTTCCTGTATTACCTCGTACTATTACGCGCGCCTTATAAGGCACTGTTGTTTTATTTTTCATAGGTCTTATTATATGTTAATTACTTCTTACTAACACATTTGTGGATAACCCACACAGGTACTGCTATTATACTTATCAAAATTACTATAATGCTAGCGATAATTATCTGATTTACTGCCGGTAGTGTGCAGAACTTATAAATTATTTCCCCACACGTTACTAAACATATTACGTAGAAGAGAGAAATTAATAAGAAAAACAGCCATTTATTTACGACGTCACTTATAGTTACACTGCGCTGATTCTTTAGAGTTTTAAGATCATCTATCAAGTTCAAGATAGGAAAGAATAGTATCGAAAACAGACAGGAGTCTACGATACGTTTTTTTAGTGTAGGTTTAGCCGGTCCACAAAGTAACTCAACGTACTCTTCGCACGTAGCGGAAAGTTCATCTAATTCTTTACTCATTGATCTTCTTTTTGTTTTTAAAGATGTAATAGATAATCTTAGGAGCGCTGATATGCACAAATATAAGTAGTAATATAGCAGCTAGTACCGTCAGGCATGGAATAAGATAACCTGCGACGTACATCATTAGAACAACTTGGTATATAACCCACAGCGCAGCGCAGATTACACAGTAGATTAATGTACCGAAAAGCCACAGATCCCATGCCTCCTGGCAATCGTAATACGATACGCTAGAAGAGTGTGTCAACTCGTATGCTAAGTATACCGGCCACAATACAGGAAACATAAGTAGTATCAACAGGAATACTCCGTGCTTTTTAAAGAAATTAATCATCGTCGTCATCGTAAGGATCTCCGTTATTTGAGTTATAAGAATACAAACCTCTATCTACAGTAGTGTTAGTACCTTTCCTAGCCCAGGTAAATCTATCGAATCCTGGCTCATAGGTGTAATTACATTCACCACAATTAGGACAATACATGTCATACGACGAACAGTTACCTATACCCATCGTACAGATACGGAGCATAGCTCTAAGTACAAAAGGAGTTTGCTGTTCTCCGTAGTGTCGTGTATTTCTGCGACACGTTGGACTTGGACAATATAGCGTCTTTTTCATATAGTGTTACGAATATTCAAGAATTACATAGGGATCTCCATCGGCCTTTTCGTAGGCATCTATACACTTGAGCACACCATCGAAGAACTCAAGATCCTCTACAATATGGTCTAGCTTATAGAGCATAGATGTAAAGTACTCCAAAGATCGATCCTGAATAAAGAACATCTTACATATTTCGTCGAAGAAATCCTTATGGACTTTATTATCCATATCGATATCACGGAAAGATATATAGCCTCGTTCGTTAGGCTGTAAAACCTGTACCATCTTCTCAGCTACTTTCCTGGACAGTCTCGTATACTCTTGTATCTCTTCCTTAGTAATTTCTACGGGACCGTATCCAAATCCTTTCTGGCTATTGACGTAACCTCTAAGGAAACAGGGAAGCACAGGACCTCCCACATCATAATTACCATCATCCTCGCTACTCATCACCTGGGCGTAACGCTTTTTATTTGTGCGTCCTACTTTGATTTTAGCGAATACTTTAATTTCTGCATCCATGCTCATAATGTGTATTATTTGGGGTTAGGTTTTATTAATAGAGGATATAATCGCCGTCAGCAGTACTCACAGAGAAATACGGGTATGGGATAGTTTTACGTTCTCCTGTTTCGGTGAGGAACGATATGGACCCATTAACGTTACGGGTGTAATGATTTACTTTGTGCGTAATATCTTCACCATTCGAATTGTAGCCATCCTTAATAACATATCGGTACGATGTACCTACAGCTGTAATATCATTCTTAATCATACCAGCGGCTGCGTAATTGTTGATTACACCTGCCATGGTTGCGAGAATTCCAACGAATATAAGTGTCTTGTACATAAGTTTTATTTATCTTTCTTTGTTATAGTTAAATATTACTCATATAAACTTAACGAAATAGTCAACTCTTTAGGCAACTTATCTATCTCTTCCTGCGTTGTTTTCCACGTGTCTGGAATATTGAGTATCTTGAACGTAAGGTAGACATGACTTCCGTCCGGAGCCACTGTAACCTTAACGTGCTCCTTTAATGCTTTAGTTACGAACCTGGTTGCTACGGCAGGAGCCCAAGAGAACTCTTTACCGTAAGTCCACTCTACTCTCTCCGGGTGACCTTCCATATCATACGGAATTTTGCGAGTATTATTCTTGATGAGCCGGGTCAATTCATCTGAGTTAATCTCTAATATAAATTCTTCTTCATCCAGAGCGTTTTGTATGTACTGAAACCATGTCTTACCTACCTTATCGTCGGCTATCATGACATGTCCATTACGCCCAAAATACGACTTTATTTTATCTAGTAAATACTTCTCGTCCTTAGTCCACGGAGTATCATAATGCTTATGATTCATTACAGGATTCATAGGATCGAAAAGCTCAAAGACATGTATTATCCCGGTGTCATCCTTATAGAAAGTTTTATCAGGAGCTATGAGTAGCGATAACTGTCCTTTTTCTGTGGGATTTTCTTTTACGAAATCTTCCCACGAATCAAAAACTTGTCCGGTCCAGCCTAACGGTTTGTTTAGACTGGACCGGACATACTCTTCTATCTTGAAACTAAGCAATGGTGACGGTTTCACAGATTTTATCTGACTTTATAATTTGCAAGTAATCGTAAGAATATACAGCACGCACAGGTTGTTTACCTTCGACGCACTCTTTGATGTATGCCTTATCTGCAGGGCGTAGGTGCGTGATGTACAAATCAATGTAAGCAACACCCATAGCGTGCAGTTTAGACACAACCGTCTGTATATCTCTACATGCGCACGTAGAGGCATCTACAACTAACAGTATCTCTTCTCCACGAAGGTCATCCTCTGTCGCCATGATATCATAGTCTGGGTAGTCGTCATTCGTAGTGTTAGGACGCTTAGAGGCATACCTGTAGCTATACGGGCGTTCTATTGCTTTTGTATATTTAATAGCGTCCTCGCTACTCATGAAGAACAGAAAATCCCACATACCTCCAGGATATTGCTCGTTGTACTTATCGAGGAATTCCTTTACTGGATACCATACATTACATCTGCGTAGTAGTGTAGGCACTGCAGTTGAGTGTGGGTCTGCAACTATAACTGTACTGAAATTCAGATCGTTAATAATATCTGCAACTATACGAAAAGCAGAGAGGTCCTCCTGCAGCGAGTAAGGACAATACTGAAGGTAGAGTGTAGAGAAGTTGCTTCTTTCATCGGAGGGAATGTTATCCCACATCTTCTTAGCTACCTGCAAGTTAAATAGATCGTCATTTGAGAAAAAGATAAGCTCGAACTCGTCAGGATAGTTCTTATTACACATATCCTCTGTGAGTTTAATGTAAGAGCGCTCTCTCGCCTCAAAATCATACTTAGCTACGTCTCTGTCATTAAATAGTACCATAATGTATTGTGGTTGTTTTTCTGAGTTTATTTACGGTGTCGATAAGATCTCCTATAGTACGCATACTTTCTAGCTCTTCCTCACTAAAAGAGATAGCAAACTTCTCTTCTAACGTTAACGTTATATCAGAGTAGTCAAGGCTATCCATAAGTAAGTCATCATACAATTTACTTGTGTACGTCATAGGTACTTTCGTATTAATGTAAGGAATAGATTTAATCAGATTAAATACTTCTTCCTCTACACAGTCTTTGCAAACTCCTATAGTTGTGGGAGTTGCTATACCACAATTCTCCATGATGCTGAGTGCATATTTGTGAAGCTCTTCGGACACGTCAGCGCATAGATTTTTAGACACAGAAATAGCTATTGACCCTGGCAAACCAGACCTCAATAACATAGCGTTGCCTAGTATTTCTTTGGACGTACCTATGCCTACAAGGATAATTTCATTTACATCCGCATCATCATCTGTAAGTAATTTATCGTTAATTGTACGAAACAGCGATGGCGATAATAGCCCGGCTGTAAACATACGAACGGATTTAATATCATCAAGATTGCTGTAAAGATTAATACCCTCACCGCAGTCAGTACATAATGCTAAAATCTGATACGTGTCTTCTTGCTCTTTAGCAGACTTCAGATAGTGCATTATATTATCAGCAGTAGTTTTAGCCCAAGACGATCTTTTAACGAACCCGTCTTGCACATTTACTGCTATATACAATTTTTTGCTCATATTGTTGTGTTTGAAATCAGGCAGTTACTTTCTCTTTAAATAAACTGGCACACGGAATAATGTGATCTTTTGGTATCATCTCGCCTACTTTAGAACATTTCCCATTTTCCCAGAACGCACACATACCGCAGGTTCTCAGAGAATGACCTGGTTGAATATTTACCTCTGTAGTGTAAGTTACAGTGATGTATTCGTTTTGAACAAGCGAGTTAAGAATGTGCTCAGTGAGAGGTGCGTTGTCGATTCCTATGTAAGCCCACAGCCCGTAAGGCAGTCCTGACCATTCGTCCCCCTTAGCGCGACAAGTCCACTCGCCTCCAAAGAATACCCAGTAGTCTTCGTCACAACCCAGCGTGGCACTTTCGTTACCTTCTTCGTACACTAATAACTTAAGATCTATTTGAATGATATTATCTTCTTCATCTTTGTACGTTTCTATATTTGTACGCTTTACTGTGATTGTTTTGGTCAGTTTCATATTGCTGTGTTATTTTTTAATTTCTACTGCAGGTTCGATAAATTTCTTTTTCCACATTACAGGAACTATAGCTTCCCTAGCTATATTACTAGGACTTATAGACTCTGATTCTAAAATCTCCTCAACTAAACCAGCACGTGTAAGTTTACCTTCTGTTGTAACAAGTCCGTTTTCAATAGCTTCTTCAGAGGGATCTTCGATAAGTTTGTCTATCTCGAGGATTATTATGTGACTAGAGTCTTCCTTAAAATAGACAAAATAAGAATTAGTTAACTCGAATATCTTTACATCATACTTGTAGTAGTCTTTCCTCGGATGCACACATTTTGCTGAGAAAACACGTTTTCCGAAAATGTGATACTCTTTGTGCGCTTTGGGATCGTACAGTACATGTTTCTCGTCTCGATCTTCCCAATATCCACCGATGTATAGTATCAGAAGAGGTAGCCCTACTATTGCGATTATTATAGACAGTGTAACTATTAGCATATTGTTGTGTTAGTTTTTAATTTCTATTACAGGGTCGATAAACTTCTTCTTACGCATTACAGGAACTACAGCTTCTTTTGCGTCTCTATAAAGAAAAATAGAGTTAATCAGTCCCTTTCGTGTAAGTTTACCATCTTCATCAATAATACCAGTCTCAATCGCATATTCGGTTGGAGAGTCTACAAATTTATCTATTTCTTGTGTTATTACGATACCACTACTATTCTCCTTTGTATAAACGAAATAAGAATTGGTTGTATCGAATATCTTCACCTCAACTTTGTACCAATCTCTTGCAGGATGCGCACACTTTGCGGAGAAGATAAGTTTTCCGAAAATATGATATTCTTTGTGCTCAGAAGGATCGTACAGCACATACTTACCAGAACTATTAACCTTACTAATCCACGCTCTTAATGAAAATAGTATCAGGGGAAGTATAAGGCCTGAGAGCGTTAGTATTATCAGTAGTGTACTTAGTGTCATTACTTATTGTTGTTTGGTTATAATAATTACTTGTCTTTAATACAAAAATCCCGATCAATTAATCTTGATCGGGATTTAAAAATATCGCGGTATTAATAGTTTACGAAGAGAACAGTTCACTGCCTAGCATTCCTAGTCCGGCACCAGCAGCAGCTGTTCCAGCCAAACCTACGGCACCAGCTACAGGTTTTCCTATTTTAGAAGCTATACGGGCTATTCTTGCATAGGCTGGGCCTTGATTTTTTGTAAAGTGCGTCACCCAGTCCATTTTCTTACCATTCTTACTAGATTCACTTAGCAATGTTAACTCTATACCTCGAATGCCTTTTCTTAATGCGCTTCTCTCATTTTTATCAGATGTCGTATTATAGGCTTCAACCAATTTATTATACACATTGCTTATACTAAAGTTATCCTCAGTAATTCCTAATTTTTTCATTAAGGGTGATAACTCTGTATGTTTACCTTTGTTAGCTAGTACTTTATCTGCCGCATTAACTTTTAATACTTTCGGAGCATTAGCCACCTCGTCTATAATTTTGTGAAATAGTGTATCTCCTTTGGTTACCTTTTTAAAACTACCATGTCCTTCGTTGTAAATTTTCCTAGCAGAGTCGTCAATCATCATATCTAGGAACTCGTCACTACCTGGTTTGGAGTTTGTTTCAAAGATGACATTTTTAGTTGATTCAGGTAAAGCAAAATCTCTCAAGAAGTGCGCTAGAGACACCTGCCTAGAGCCGGCACCCTGGAAATGATTATGCTGACCGCCGGCAAAATCAAATATTCCAGGAAGGATTAATGGTTTTTCTTTTGGCATCCATCCCTGTACGTGCCCTCTTGAGTGTAGATAGTCGGTCGGTATATTATATATACTTTCTACCCTGGTTCCTAGGAGTTTATTATTAAGTACATTATTAGTACCTTCGTGATATAGAGAGTGGGCTAAATCAAAATCTTCTGGCGATCTTTTCAGCAGCTTTCCAGATAGAGGAGACTTAAAAGTATATGTTCTGTTGGAAAGCACATCGTCGAGTACTTTTCCCTTTGCGTCCCACGCGTCAGCTGTATTTTCAAGTTTGGTAAAATCCAAAAAAGCTTTACCTCCTACACCAGCCCCAAGAGCACCGCCACCTGTCAGCAACGAAGCGTCCCGTATCGTGTTGTCTTCTGGTGCAAAGTATTGCTTTACTTGTTCTAAATAATCGCGCATAAAAGTATTATAAACTACAAATAACGCGAGCTCAAACGCAGTCTAGCCTGGATTCGCGCCAAGACAACTTATTGTCATTGCTTATTTTTGTTTGGTCTATGGTAGCACTTATCGTATTGCTCCAGTAAATACTTATATCCAGGATCCGGAGGATGCGGTATCTCATACGTCTCTTTTTTACGTGTTGGGTAAAAAAGGAGGGCCATAAAGACAACAAAGAACAAAGTTCCTGCGGCTGCTGTAGTTAAAATAACAAACTGTATTGATGTCATAATCTCAATATTACTTAATACAAAAAGCGTCCCATCTAACAGACAGGACGCTATAGTCTCGCCTGGATTCGAACCAAGACAGAGGGAATCAAAATCCCTAGTGCTACCTTTACACCACGAGACTAAAAAATACCACGGGTAGGATTCGAACCTACGACCTGCCGCGTATGAAGCGGCCGCTCTAACCAACTAAGCTACCGGGGCATTTACCTCCCCAAGATATACCCAGGGAGGGGGTGCAGAAGTTATCTGCACGGATTACTTAAAGACGGGTTGCTGAGGTGTCGATCCCCAATGGTGTCATCCATCCAACTGTTTTCAAGACAGTGTTCGTAGCCGTACGAATTAACAACCCATTTACTTTTTATATTACTGGGAAGAGGTGGATTCGAACCACCGTAGGTCGTAGACCAGCAGATTTACAGTCTGCCCCATTTGACCACTCTGGTATCTTCCCTATGTTACGTGACATTATGTAAGCCGGCTCAGGGAGTCGAACCCTGCTTAAGGCTATTAACCCGTTTGCCATATTACAAGTATGGTGCCTAACCGATCGGCTTAGCCGGCGTTAACTCTGGCACACTCGAATCGAACGAGCCTCGTCCTCTGCCCAAAAGAGGTGCATACCCAGCCTGCCCGCGCCAGCTTATTACTATACTATATAGATGGAGCAGAAGAGACTCGAACTCTCAACCTTCTGAATGCAAATCAGACGCTCTGCCAATTGAGCTACAACCCCGTTATGTAGCAATAATATACGCTATATAAAAAATTAAAGCAACTATATTTTTGCTACATGTAATAAAAAATTTATTTAATAAAGTTTAGCTGTAATCTTACCGTTACTGTTAAGCATGCAAGCGTACTTAGTACTATCCATGAACCGAGCCATACTATAAACGTAGTGTTCGATATTGTACGCCAGCTCTCTAACCTCTCTATTATACCCGTTCTTCAACATTTCATTAAGGGTGTCGATCATTTTAGGAAGATGTTCCATACATTCCTTTAAAGCTAAAAGATCGTTGCGTTCGCAGTTAAGTGTGTGACTACGTGCCTTGCTAAACCACTTTTCTGTGTATGGCCTATCTTCCTCAGGCGCCAGAGTAAAAGATGACGTCTGTTCGTGAAATAACTTATGAGCTGCTCTAATATACTTTGCTCTATCTTCTGAGGTTTGTACAAAAGAAGGCATACCGCCGATATACCCACCAGGACCTTCCTTGGTTAAGAATGCTCTATGAACCTCGACACCATTTACTATTACTCTGAAATCTACTCTATCTTCACTAGGCTTACTGCTACGTTTCAGTGTATATTTTGTTTCTGTGTTCATATTATTTGTCGAATGTAATGATTACTTTCCAATATTAAGGGCCATCTCAAGAAGAGCAACTCCGTCGTTTAGTAATGCTGTAAGTTTTCGAATGTCTATAAGTGTAGCTTTATCGATATAAGGAACAATCGGTAAGTTCATTTTTTTAAAATTTTATATTTAATACCATTGTCAGTATATTCTGCTGTAAACGGCGTATAGCACATACCACATAAAAACGAATCTTCTAGGTCGTCTTTAGATTTAACGATGCGAGCTTTCATTAACCGTTCGCACCCACACGAAGGACAAGAGACAACCTTACCAGCTTCGCGAGCAGAATTCAGCTTTCTGTAATACTCTTTTATTTTCTGTTGTTCTTTGGTCATAGTGTTTAGAAACTATATTTTTTCTACCTGTAATAAAAAATTTATTTAGCTTCTTGCTAGCAGGATTAAGATTAACGCGCCTGTAGCTAAAAAGAGACCACACCCTATGAATGCGATAAGTCCTATAGTACCAATGATATCTATATAACGTTTATGCATTTCAAATTCCTTATCAGCCTCTTGCAATAATGCAATCGCATCTTTTAACTTTTCTTTTTCTTCTTCGGTCATTTGTCGAATGTAATGATTACTTCTTTATCGATAGGTATTTCCACATGCCTTTCACCGTTAATGAATTTAATAACTTTATCTGAACTTATCTTTGGAGCAGTGGAACATTTATAAATCTTTCCATCATCCACCTTTATATTACATTCCAGGATTCTGTCCTTACCCCAAATCGCCCATGATACAAGAAAACCTAATATAAATAATCCTATACATGTTACTATACCCCCTAAAACATCAGCAGTATCCATATTAAGTACAGGTTTAATATTAATAATTATTCTTTATTGTGTATTTTCCATTGCTAGTATATTTGGTACCAGCTACGTCAAAATACAATATTCCGTCTTTTTCTTCGTAGTAATTAGAGTAGTACGTATCTGAAAAAAGACCGTTATCCACTTCAATAGTATAGCGGTACGTCTGTTCTTTTTTATATTTATTGTCGCAAGCCGAACAACCAAAGAAAAAGACACCAAACAAAAGTAGTAATTCTAAGAGGCAACCCATATAAGTTAATGTGTGATTTTATATTCTTTTGTGTAAATAAAACCACCGCCCAAGCAGATGCCTGGGCGGTGACTATCTTTAATACTTATCAATAAAAACAACGGAGAGTACTGGAGTCGAACCAGTTCGACCTTTCGGTCGGCTACGGTTTAGCAAACCGACGCATTACCGTTCTGCCAACCCTCCGTACAGGAAGTCAAGGACTCGAACCCTGAAAATTATCAATTCAATTCTGTAAAGTTGTCTTTTTACAGTTTATTCTATTCGTGAGCTCGTTATAATCAAAAGTAAGTTTCATCTTTTTAGGACACTTCTTTGAAGTGAACACAAAATCGATCGTTACTTCACTCTTATCATCATCGATCTCGTTCTTCTCAATGATGAGTTTACCTTCTTTTATATCTTCTTGTAAAATGTCAGTTACAAGCCTCATATAGTCTTTAAGAGTTTTCATAAGCTTTCTAATAGAGTACAGGAAGTCAAGGACTCGAACCCTGATGACCGGTTTTGGAGACCGGGATCTTAACCATTAGATGAACTTCCTACGATGTTAAACAACACGCCAGGTAGGACTCGAACCTACAAAGACATTTCCAATTACCATAGTTTTACGTCTCGTGCTTAGAAGGCACGTTGGTTACTGGCGCATTAGCATTATAATACTCTATATTATTGCCGAAAAAATTATTACTAATTCTCTACACAAAGTAAAATATAATTTTAAGCGTAGTACAGAATATTTTTTTCTTCCTCTGATAACTTAATGATTTTGGCTTTCTTATCTTTGTGTGAAATTTTATTAGCTCCACGATAATGCTCAGTCTGACCGTGACAATTAGGACATAAAATTTGTAAATTATTCCAGGCATTATCATGATGATTACCATTTACATGATGTAACTCTAACGGAATTTCTTTACCTCTCCATTCGGATAAACCGCAACATTCGCAGCGTTTTTCTTTTAGGCCAAATTTAAATAAATAGCCTTTAAGCTTATAGGCGGTAATGTAGTGTTTATTTTGAAACACTAGTTCTAGTTTTTCTTTAGTAACCGTTCTATGACTCTTCTTGCTAGTACCTCTACCTCCCTGATTGGGCAAAAAACAGTTATATTTTTTAGCAAGACGAGCATATGCATTGTACGATATGCCCATTACGCGCGCCGCTCCTGTGATAGTTTTTGTAGAATTATATGCGGCCTCTATCTCTTCTTTTGAAAAATTATAACTCATAATCGATAGACACTTTATAATATAATATTTAGTGTTTGTCAATTATGAGTTATAATTTTTATAGCACGGACGGGACTCGAACCCGTACAGTCTAACGACCGGGAGATTTTCTTACTACTCTCAGTTTCCTGAGCCATTTATGTTGTAGTCTGGACTATATCATCATCCTAAAAGGATGTCACGTGCATAGTCTCTGAACCTTCCTCATTTTACAGAGGCTTGGCTGCGAATTACCCAATCTCCAGATTTTTAAGAGCGTTCGCATTTATCGTTTCCGATTGTGCTTTAGCATCTGAAGCTCTAAGGGCTTCCTCGCAATTCGCGCGATTCATTCTATATGTTACCATATAGACGCTCAGTATTGGTAAGTCTCCTGTGTCTACCAATTCCACCACCGTGCCTTATTGCTGGATAGGAGCACTGGGAATCGAACCCAGAATGAACGGTTAAAAGCCGCATATTATACCATTTAATTATACTCCCAAAGTTGTGTTGTGCGGTTATTTTACAACTACATATTTTACAATGCTAGCTAAAAATAAAATTTTATACACGAAATAAAAATAATTTTTATACAAACAGGCTGGGGAGATGTATTTAATCTCCCCAGCCTGATGATCAACTCCAAAAAATGAACAAGACCGTTATTGTGTCCGTCGTCACCACGCAGAACATCCTTTTTACGCTACCAACAATTATCAGACCTGGGAGGATGTGACCCTGTGTCGATAACTGCCAACACCATCCGAGCCAACCCGAATGGAATAGGGGCGGTGGGATTCGAACCCACACCCAAACGATTATGAGTCGTCCGCTCCACCTTCGAGCTGCACCCCCATTAAATACCACCAGTCGGACTCGAACCGACACGCTGTTACGCAGAAGAACCTAAATCTACCGGGTCTACCAATTTCCCCATGGTGGCATTTACGATCGCAGATAATAACTACGCTCATTTATATATAGCATATACTACGTTATTTTTTCAGCATCGCAACACTAAACTTTTACTATGACACATTTATTTTTATAATACCCCTATGCTTCTACAAAGCGAGATAGCCGAGGAATACAGTGTAACAGATACACAAGTACTTACACCAAACGGTTGGAGAAAAGTAAATAAGGTATATAAAACAATACCCCTGGAAACAGTGCGTATTGTTACTTCTAATTGTGAACTTATATGTTCGCTCCATCACCTTATTAAGACTCCTTACGGATGGGTACACGCCTATACGCTTTGTCAGGGAGATATTGTACTTACAGAGAACGGTTCTGAGGCGGTACTAATCGCTGAAGAAACAGGAGAAATGGAGGAGCTATACGATATAACGGTAGATGATCCTAGTGGTGAGTTTTACTCTAATGGTATACTGTCGCACAACTCTACAACGTTTGCGGCACGTCAGTTAATTCTATCGCATCTTCTTCCAAACTATAAAAGTCTGTATGTATGCCCTCAGCACGATCAATTAAAGACTTACGCCAGGCGTCTTGCTGAAATGGAAGCAGCTTTTCGTTTCGATAATGGTAAGCAGAACCTGTACAACAAGGTATACGAAGACGGATCTGCTATCGACCTTAATTACTGCTTAACTACCGCTAATGCTGTTCGTGGTAAGTCTGTAATTGAGGTACTGCTAGATGAGGCTCAGGGTATTAATCCTGATATTGTACCAGAACTTCTTTATGTGCAGACTACGGCGCAATATCCTTCCACTATCTTCGCCGGCACAGCCCTGTCCATCGATACTCTCCTGGAAGCTAAATGGCAGGCATCCTCTATGGGAATGTGGCACATACGAGCCATGGACGATGTTCACTGGTTAAACATGTATGATAAGGATACGCTATCGAAAGTGTGTGATAATCCTCAAGGTCCTACATGTCCTTATACTGGTAAATTACTAGATGTTACTCGTGGTTGCTATGTGCATGCTAATCAGAAGGCCATGGCTATTAACGAGATTGGTATTCACGTACCGCAATGCATTATCCCTGATCTGGCGTACAATCCTATCCAGTGGGGTAAGATATATAAAAAAATACAAGACGACGATTTTAATAAAGTGTTACAAGAATGTTTCGGAATTGCAGTTGCTGAGGGTAGTCGAGAAATCACTGAACAAGACCTTCAGCGCTTATGTGTCTTAACAGATAATCACGAAGAGATTAAGCAGAAATGCAGGAACGGCTATTATCGCCTTATTGTTTCTGGGTGCGACTGGGGTGGCTCCGACTACAACCAGGCTATTCAGACTAAGACGTCATATACCGTGCATTGCATTATCGGTGTAGCTCCTGATGATGTTATAGATATTCTTTACTACAAGCGTTATAGCGGTATGGATTACCGAGATATTGCCGAGGAGATTGCTAATACACATAAAGCCTATAATGGGCACGTAGTAGCTTCGGACTTCGGTGTAGGTCTCGCATACAATACTGAACTGCGAAATCGTATTCCTTATGACCGTCACTTCATTATGAATTACGTAGGACAGGCAGCAGCTCCCCTGGCTACTCCTAAAGGACAGCACATGATTAATCAGCTTGCTCTTAATCGTACGGAAGCTCTTACTAATGTGTTTAAGGATGTTAAGGATCCTCATCTAAAAATAAGAGCTGGTAGTTGGGGTTACACTTCCTCCTATCTTCTGGATTGGCTCAACATGTATCGTGTGCCTGTTGATATGCCTAGCGGTCAGACTGCATTCAAATATATTCGAAGCGCTACTAAGGCAGATGATGCTCTGCACGCATTTACCTTTGCCTATGTGCTTGCTAAGTTCTTCCTAGGAGTACCCCTGGTCAATGACTTAGCTTTGGAGCAGAGGTTGAGATCTGTGCTATATGGTCCAGGATCTGCTGGGGTTATAGCTCCCAGAAGCTCTCCTGAACTTGATCGATTACTCAGAGGAGGAGATCCTAATTACGTAATTTCTCTTTAAGTAACACTAGGTAAAAAATCAACATCCTAGCCGGAGACGGGGTGGCGCCCCGCCTCCGGCTGTTTACGTTAGAGGCCTACTTTGGAGAACGCCTCGTCACAACTGAACGTACTTACGTACTTACGTTCGTAGCTTTCGTGACGCTCCTTATCCGCCTTGCGGCGTTTCATTGCCGCTGTGTGATTATCCAGGGCTTCCTGATCCTCTTCAGACCAGGCCTGAACGTCAGCAATGCACTGACTGACTGTCGTTTTTGTCACGACATCCAGGTCAATGTGTTCGGTACCGTCGGGATTGCGTACCATTCGTACTTGCCCTCCGTTCTTAAGGAATTTAATCCTGAGCGCGGGAGCTTCGTACACATCATCTCCTTCCTTCCACTCTACTGTACCTACCTCTTTTATAGGCGCCTCGCTCCACTCGATACCAACGGCCTGCAAACAGGACGCAATCACAGAGAGACTGCGCTTGAGCGTATCCTTCATTTGGGATATCTCTTTAAGTTCTTTACGCAGATCCTGTTTCTTGCTATCCCAAACTCGCCTAACCTCTACTTGTTTCCCATTGAATTCAACGGTGATTTTTTCACTGTGTTTTGACACATAGTGAGACTTCACGCGAAGGGAATTATTATTACTTGCGGCGGTATTACTTTGTGTGCGATTATTACGCTTGCTCATTTTTTACTTCTAGATTTGGAGCACAGGCATCCACTCGACCTGAGCAGATAAGTAAACCTTTGCTCACAAATATATATAACATGAAGTATTACAATATTTCATGAACATAAAAAGTAATTGCTCTGTATCCCTACAGAGCAATTACCCAACAACCAAACAATACAACAATAGAAATGGCACCGCCTTTACCAACCGGTATTAGCAAGAACATTCAGAAGAACATTCTGCGTATCCCTGTTCAGCTCGGCAAGCTTACTATTAATGTTAACACAAGTATCAATGGATTGTCCAGCATTAATATATGACTTGGCTTCCTTGATAATAGAAGCACTCTTTGCTGAGAAGTTCACATCGATGTCTTTGTCTGCAAGATTTACAAAATCATCTACAGGAATGTTTACTCCACGAAGGCTAATGGTAGAAGCTGCAGCTTTTTCAAACTCTTCGAGTGTAGGTCCAGTAAACAGGATTGCATACGGGTCAAGAACACCTTTACCGTAGCGAACGCCTGCCTGCTTATCGAGAACAAACATCTTCTCTGCAATTTCGTTAGCCATTTCGATAGCTTCGTGTACATCAGCAGCAGACGCTATCTTTTCTTGAAGTTCGCTGATAAGTTCATTATGTGCGGCAGACTTACGCATCTTAACAAGAATCTCAGCCGCGTAAGGATCAGGAGTGTTACGAGTACCGAATGCACGAACTTCACCTGTAAGCTCGGAAGGATCTACTCCATAAGAGATAGCAGCTTCAGTAATAGCACTGGCAATCTTACGCATAGCGCTTGAAGGAATCTTACCAGAGTTATAGTCAGAGGTGCAAGAGTCACTCGAAGCTACAACCTCATGCGCGTTATTGATAGGATAGAAATTCTCAACACCCCTGCCCTGGAATCCCTGTAGATCAAGAGTGAGAGCAAACTTCTCCATACGTTCCTCCTTATTCTCTGCGGATGCTACCTTGTTCATTTCTCCCTCGAAGATAGAGAACACTGCAGCAACATCTTCTTCGATTCCATGGAAAGAGGCCATCTTCTCGATGTTGGCCTTTACAGTTTCGTCAGACTCGCCAGATCCTGCAAAGTAAGCTGCTGATTCCCAGCAAGCTTCCTTTGTGTGACATGGGTACAGACGCTCAGCCTGGTTTGCGAAAGCTACTTTATCCAGGCGATCTACTTCATCCTTAGTAATTTTATTGGAAGATAATACGTAACCAGGGATGGCATCTTTTTCCTGAAGATAGCCAAAAATCGCCGGGTTATTAGCTGTTACAAAATCAATGCTAGGCATAACTTCATATTACAGATACATCTCCATTTCGTCAATTACTTTCTTACCCTCTTCCTCTAAGGCTGAGTCAGGAATGATACCTACAGCGGGCATGAAGGACGGTCCGCAATTCTTTATAAGATATAGAGGTAGCGTCTCCATTATGTAGCGTATGTACATGCCAGCCTTTTCTTCTACCTCTGGAGTTTCTGGGTCTAATTGAGTTCCCTCTTCTCCTAACAGTATCATTCCTACTTTGCAAGCCTTCGCCTGACTTCTATTGTATCCCTGAGCTACGAAAGGATATCCCTGTATACAGTCAATCTCACCCATAGCTCTCATATTCTTATTTAACTGTACGGCACGCAACTGTCCTGTATAAGAGAACACTCGTTGTATAGTCTCTCTGGTACACTTATCCCCAGCGTAGGTAACTGGTACAAGTGTGTGTCCTGAATAACTCCTCATAATAATACCAGCACATTGCCAGGCAAGCTGCATAAGGCACATAGGAATACCTTCGGTAAGTGGTGACTTATTAGATTTGCCTGATTCAGACGAAAAATAGCGAAGATAATCTACTCCAGGACGATACATACAATCTACTGATTCAATAGCGTCATCGTGTACGCAGAATCCGGTTCCTACGAACTTAGTTCTTGTTGGATTCCATCCTATGTAAGATGTACCCAGCTTTATAGGAAGATCTGCATAGTTACGCATGAGCCATGTTATAATAGGTCTGCTGTGTACAAAATCAAAGATAGCGGGAGATATTGTTGTAGGATTGCCGCTCAATGCCACAGTTTCTTCTATACGTTCAGAGAATCTCTTTACTGTATCGAAACTGGATGGACTGAGTAGGATGTCTCGAGTTTCGTTACCTACGGACAGTTCCATTGCCTTGTATAGCTCGCCTGTATCGTAACGTACGCTGTAAGTAGGCGTTACTGTAAAGTTAGATACAAGAACACCACCTACACGTCTAGTAGAAGGCTCTTCCCAAAGATATCCTGAAGGCGTGGAGTACAGACAACCTTGCGCATCTTCCCATATAGCACCATCTCTTAATTCTGTTTCCAGCTGATCACTTAATACAAATTTACCTAATGCTTCGAGACGGTCCTTAATAAGCATTTTAACATGGCGGTCTCGTCTGACGGTCTGTAACAGGAACTGAATTTGCGGCGTAAATGCCTCGTGATGCTCAAGTAATTCCACGATAGCATCAGCAACAGCGTCTCTCCAGGTAATACTATTTCCCATACGTACACTATCACTGATAGCCGGATATCTAGTAATAACACAAGCTGATCCATGTCTGACTAACGTAGCTGGAACGGACAACGACAGAGGATTATCGTCCCGTCTTACATAAAAGAAATTCTTAGGCAACCATCCTGAACCTTCACCATCAGGATTAATCATTACAGAGAAAAATGCAGCATAGTCTTCTACGGAACGCTTCATATCTTTAATAACGTCGCTGAGCTGCAGTTCCATGAAGCATTTGTACGTATCTCCTAAACCTAGCAAACCGGACAAAGCTATCTCCTTATTATCTAGCCAGATAGTAGTATTCTCAGCATTTCGTTTACCGTGTATTAGTTCTATACAGGATATTGTATGTGCGTTAGAAAAATACGGAACAAGAAGTACAGAGGAGTTAGGCAATTTCACATTAACACCTATCTTGCGAAGTTTATCCTCTAGAGATACTAGGTCATGCGACGTAAGATAGCTCACACCACCTACAGCCATAAGCGCTCCTAAGTCATTATTAGCCCTCAGAGACAGTCCTCCAGGTAGGTCTGATAGAGATCTGGATTTGCACACACAGGCATTGAACACTCTTCTCTTCTTCAGAGCTTCATCAGCAATCCTATCTATCACAGTCTGATCTGTAGCGCCAGCAGGTAGAATTGTTTTGAACTTTCTTACTATAGCCCCTACAGCCTCTCTATACGTCAGTTCCCATCCTCCCGCGTTTGTACGCATCATAGCTTTCATGTCTATTACAGATCCAGCTTTGATGTTACTGCTTATAATATCATCAGCTACGAATCCTCCTGCATGAATGCGGAATCTACCTACATTAGCAAACGTGCAGTACATATCAGCGCCATTAATGACAATACTTCCTGGCTCTGCGTATGTCTGAGCAAATAGCTGCGGTGTAACGATCTCTAGTACAGTGTTCAAATACATCGGGTATAGTGTAACTGATACGGATTTAGAGGACAAGGACGTGCGAGCTAAAAAGAGAACCAAACGGGGACCGAAGTCCCCGAATGGTTCTGATCGAATCAGCACTCGTTCATCATTTCCATGAGAACGTCATGCAGTTTGTTCAACGCACTCATTGTACGCTGTGCCTCAACGCATGCTACTATGTCGCGGCCGTGCTTGGCAGTAAGCCCGAACAAGTGTACCACGTGACCGTGAACTACGTTGCACCACGCCTCGATATCGTGAGGTGTGCTAGGTGCAACTTTAGTAATAGGCTCAGTGGAATAACTTGCAAAGGTTGTTACCAATGAGTGTAATTGACATACCAGGCTGGATCCGAGCAACCTGGCACCCTTGATGTGCTGCTTGCGGTCAGCTCCGTATGATGTCTTACACCGAACAATCACAGGAGTGAGATCCTGGATGTTCTCTAATATGCCTGTAAGAAGACATACTGTATTAGCGTAAGCATTTGCTTCGAAAGCTTCTGCCGCATTAGACTTATTACCGAAGAGACCAGATACGATATTTTTGATGTTCATTGTATTTAGGTTGGGTTTTATGTTTTGGTTTTATCATAACATCTAGATTAAATATCATGACCCCGCACTATCACTCGATAGTGCGGGGTTTTACCATGATCCAACCTATATGTTATGAACGGCACTTACGTGCTCATATCCTGAACGAGAATCGAACTCATATCTGCTCTTTAGGAGAGAGCCGTTCTATCCATTGAACTACCAGGACATCTATGGGGCGTATAACTACGCTCATATTTATATAACAGGAAATAGGTAATTATTTCACAATAAAGAATCAGCTAAGTACTCAGCGAATGCCTCTTCTTCTAACTTATCCTTATTAACTGTTTTTAGGTAAGGAGTTGTAAACTTTTTTGTCTTAATTAGATCGGCTATCTCAGATTTAAACGCGTCCGTAGCGTGATTGTTATACAGTTCGTGTGCTAATTCGTGAGCTATAATCCTGGATGTGAATGTATCCTTATCTTCTTTGATGTTGAAAGCCTTCATTGGCTCATCCATATTCTCGTTCAGGTATATTTTCTTTTTCTTTGTCCAACTACCTCCGAATGGCAGGTTAAAATCATCCCCCACTTTTTTCCCGTTGTTGAAATATGCAACAGGAGAATCTTCGAACTTCATATAGGATAAATCTGTATCGTATTTATCCTTGTAGGCTTCAATTATACGTTTGATGAGAGCTCGTTTTTCTGGAGACACTTTATCCAGGACTGTTTTGTTATTCTCTAACCCTGCTGTATCAATCTCGTACTCTGTAAAATCAGGAGTTTTATTTTTTAATGTACCAACACTAGCTCCCAACTTCGAGCTAGCTATATTGTTATTGTCTACCTTGTAAATAATAGAATTAATGTCTTTCCTTAATTTAGCTTCCTCTATAGCTTTCTGCACTAATTGCTTGCCGACACCCTTGCCTTGTGAGTCAGGACTTACAGCCACAGTTAAAAACGCTTTATTTTTTTCTGATGGCAGTTTGTATAACTCTACAAATCCTTTATCTTTATTTGCCAGCAGTCTGTATAACAGATTAGGAGAATCTATAAATCTCCCTCTAGGAGCTACTAACAATTGCTGTGCCTTGGGAAGGCTATTGTATATTTTTAATACCTTGTTGAAGTTGTTACTCATACAGTCGACATCGAAAATGTGTTATGTTTATTATACAATATAAACATGCTTAGCTCGTACACAATACAGGAACTTACTAAATATGCCTCTAAAGAGAAGAAGGAAGTTAGGGACTATAAAAAAAAGCCCAATAAGCGTAATAAGAAAAAGCTCATAGAGTCTATTAAGGTCGAAGAGAAAAATCATCCACTGCACATCCAGGGAGGGTATTATAAGGACACAAAGACTTTGCTCGATAGAGCTGATGAGCTAACAGATAGGGGTAACACTGTACGCGGAGCATTAACAAAATATATAGGAGTTCCCGTGTCTGCTGTTACAGAGACAGTACTTAGCCCTGTACGAGCTATAGGTAGGGCTGTATCTCCTAATACAAATTTAGCGTTTTCTGATGTAGAAGATTTGCACAAGATAGATGATCCTGCAAAGCTTACCAGAGCTGCTAATGAACTTCTACGCCTGTATAAAGAAGAACGCCCTGATCCTACTGGTAACTGGGAAGGTGTTAAAAAGCTAGTTAAGAGTGTAAAAGCTACTCCAGCGGAACTTGCCTCTGATGTGGTAGCTCAGGCTGCTACAGGAGGAGTACCTGTGCTAGGCGACGCGGTAACTGACGTACTATCTGTACCGCATACAGCTCTCTTTGATAAGATGAATTGGAACGGTATTTCTCGAGAAGAGTATCTGCGCAGAAAAAGAAAAAAGAAATCGTAACTAATAATAATTAGTAGGTGTGAAGTTGCACATACGTGCGGATTTTTTTTCACTATATTTAATCTCTATTACACATCACATATAAACAACGAACCCTGAGGACTCCCCCAGAGTTCGTTTTATTTATATAATGCAAATAATTACACGTACCTATTAGGCAGTGGATTAGATTTATAAAACGGGTTCATTTCTTTCAGAGACGCAAAGTTGCCATTTGTATGAGCAGCAGCATCCAAAATGGACCGCTTTCTATCTTCCAGTTGTTTCATTCTCTTCAGTGTAGCAGGATTAAGCGCGTCAACTTCTCCGGAACTGATACGGTCAGCGTAACGCATCAACGCTTTGTGCGCCCTGTCGGCGGCTTTGTAAGCTTTATCTCGGGCTAATTCGGCAAAGCGCACTGATGGGGAAACTTTAGAAAAGCTTGGAACTATTATTAGTAATATAGCTGACCATCTTGGTAGGTGACAGAGCTCCGCTTCTAGCTCTAGGAGCTTTAGCGACTATCTTCTGCATACTGCGAATGGTCTCGGCACCTGGCTTAAAGGCTTGATGCTGTTTCTTAACAGTTGCGCAGCTTTCTTCTCTAATCCAAGCGCATTGGATAAGCCGCGCAGGTTAGAAGTTACATTTAATTGAGTACTCATATAAAGAAATTATATATACAGAAAAGCACTTACAGCAATGCCCTATATGCTGTACGTCAATTTATGTATAATATAATCATGCCTATACCGGAAACAACTGACGTAGGAGAACTTATAAGATTCTTCAAAAAAGACAAGCCTGACGCTTCACATAACCAGGTTGTAGCTATTGCTCTTAATGTCGCGAAGAAAAACAGAAAGAAGCTTAAAAAGAGTGAAGAGAAAAAAGCTTCAGTGCGAATGGTCGATACAGAAGAAGACGACGGCCCTCAGACGGGACCAGAAGCTATTGCATATGCTCTGTCTAAAATTGATATGGAGCAAGTAAAGAAAGAAGCTAGGGAAACTATTAAAGAGGGTAAGAAAACAAAGCGCCCTGCTGCGGTTGCTCTTTTACGTATTGCCGAAGGCTTGGAAAGAAATGGACTGGAACCGTCAGATTATATGATCAAAGCGGTACCAGTCATTCCGCCTAAGTACAGACCCTTCTCAGCAATGGGAGGAAGCTTTATTCCTGGCGACGCCAATGTGCTGTATAAAGATCTTTGGGACTTAATGGAGGCGCATAAGGAAGAGAGATCTATCTTTGGGGATAGTCACTCAGGACAATCACGTCTGGACATGTACGATGCTGTGAGAAGTGTGTACGGGTATGGTGATGCTGTAAAGCCAAAAACTAGAGCAAAAGACATTAAGGGATTCCTTAGCGTACTGACTGGTAAGACAGCAAAGCATTCTTTCTTCCAGCGAAAAATGCTATCCAAGAACCAGGATAGTACCGGTCGCTCTACTATTGTTGTAGATCCTGATTACGGCATTGATGATATCGGAATACCTGAGTCTATTGCTTTCAAAGTGTATGCTCCCTACATTCAAAGACGCTTACGTATGTCTGGTATGAGTGACATAGAAGCTCTTAAACATACGAAAGATCGTGACGAACACGCAAAGAGAGCATTGGAGAAAGAGATGGAAGTTCGCCCTGTTGTGTATTCACGCGCTCCAGCCTGGCATAAGTTCAGTGTGCTTGCTGCTAAGCCTAAATTAATATCAGACGGTAACGCTATCGCTATTAATCCGTTTGTTACGACTGGTCTCGGCGCTGATTTTGACGGGGACACTATCAATGTACACGTACCGGCCTCTCCGTCAGCTGTTAAAGAAGCTAAAGAAAAACTTATGCCATCTACTTTCCCATTCTCTAATAGAGATCAGGATAAGTTAGTACCTTTACCTAAGCAGGAGCAAGTTCTAGGATTGTATACAGCAGCAACATCACCTAAAACAACTCCTATTGATTTTCCGTCAGAGCAAGCTGCAATGGCTGCTATCAAGAGCGGTCAAATTCCTTTAAGCGCGGATATAACTATTAACGGAAAAGCATGAAGCTCAGTATACTAATTTATAAAATTAAAATATAATAAAAATATGAGTTTACTAGATAGTATAGAGGATAAAGCAACAGACGCGAAAAATTACCTTTCAGATGTATTCAAAAAGATAACAGGTAATGAATCGCCAGGTATTCCTGTATCTGAGGGTATTGGAGCGTTAGCGCCAGGCTATCTTATTCAGAAACAGTTGCTCCCGGCTTATGCGAAGAAGGTATTACCGGATATGTTTACCGATGTAGAGTCGATTAAAAACATTAAGAATATCGATGACGCTCAAGACTTGCTAGATTCGCTAAAATTTACTGAGTTTCTTAAATCAGAAGGGTATACTCTCGAGTCGAAGCCTTCTATAAGGAATAATGCGTACTTTCAACCTGCGATAAAGAGCACTGATAATATTAAAGGTACTATAGGTTGGGGAGAAACGCAGATACCTCGAGCTCAGGTTCTTGCACACGAGTATGGTCATGCCAAAAATAATGAGCTTTATAGAAAACTTTTTGGCGGACGTATAGGTGCTAATACTTTTCTGATTGGTGGTATGGCTATCCCTGCACGGTTAGGAGCTCCGGCTTTAGGAGCCGTTTCAACTGGTGCCACTCTTTTAGGAAACGACGATGTTGCGCTAGCGACAGGTTTGGCCGGACTTGGAGCTGGTGCTCCACTTGTCGCGGAAGAGACTCTTGCGTCTGCTAGAGGAGCTCTTGCATTAAAGAAGCTTGGTATGGGAGGAAAACTTAAAGCATTTATAGGACTGCCTACATACATAATGGACGCATCTTTACCGGCACTTCCTATATTTGGTAAAAAACTTGTAGAGAAACTTGTAGAGGCTTCCGAGTAAAATATAATTTTGTATAAATAATAAAACCGGCCCTTAAGTGAGCCGGTTTTATTTTTGTTACACTAAACCTTCTCCGGAGGTTATGTAGTCCCACAGTTTTGTTGTTGTATTTTTCATATCCTCCCACTGACCTTTACTGGGCTTATTAGCTTTAGCTCTAAACATCTTATCACCTAGCCTATAACCGACGTCTTCCCCTACAAACAAACCTGCAAGTGTAGGTAAAACTCTAGCAATCGCGTCCGCATCACCTCCTGTTTTCAGTTTCAAAAGTTTCGCTATCACGCTACCAGCCCCGTAACCTCCAGCCAAACCTGTAAGTCCTCCCACATCAGCTACAGCACCTCTACCTGCTGAGCCCAGAAGGCTTATTTGTTCTGGATCTCTAATAATAGGAGCTAATACTGTGTTAGCTACTAAAAAACTTTCCATAATAAGAGTATAAATTGAAATTTACAATAATACAAAAACTCTCAACATTTTGTTGTTGAGAGTTTTTGTAAATTTAAATTGTAATTTAGCTATTAAGAGACTACATCCTTCAACGCTTCCCAACCATTTACGCCAGTGTCTTTGAGTGAATTTAGCATTTCTTTGCTAGAATCTTTAAATTTCTCGTAATTAGACTTTGGACGTAACTTAGACGTTAGGTTATCCCACAGCGATGATGCCTTTCCTCCAGCTACTTCCGCTGGAGATTTTTTACCAACCTGGGCCTCCAGAGATTTAAGAGCTATTTTATTATTTTCTTCTAGCTGGTCCGTTATTCTCCTTAAACCTTTTGTTATTTTTTCTGAGTCAGTATATTTAAATAGTTTATTGCCAGTAGTATGTCCCAGAACACCACCCAGACCCGCACCGCCCAACATGGCTATTATTTTATTCCTACCCGTTAAAGTAGGGTGGTGTGTCAGTTTAGATAAATTATTAAACATGTCAGCGCCTTTATGCGCTAAGTAACCGCCGCCTAGTATACCTCCCAAAGTAAGAGAACCTCTACCGACAGCACCTCTGGAACTTATATAGTCAGGATCATGTAGTAAATAATCTGTAATAGGATCTATATATGCTTTCTTTATCATAATGTTAAGTTAAGTTTGTAGTTATTAGGATTAAATATACTCTTGATACCGTGAATAGTTCCGTAAGCTCCAATTCCTGTCCCAAGAGTATTGCCTATTAACCCTGGTAGTGCTTTTAACTTCGGTTTACTGATATTGTTCTTTAGCGTGCTTACCATATCTTCGGCCAAAGCCTTATGAGCGTCTGTAAGCTTGGCTCTATTAGCCGATGCAGCATCAAATGCCTTTCTGTTGAGTTCTGCCAACTTTGCTTTATTAGAGTCCTTAAGGAGATCTGCTATATAGTCTGTATCTATTTTCTGCTTAAGCAGGTTGATGCTGTCATCAGACGCACCCCAATTTCTATAGTACTGAGCTACACCAGGACGAATGTCTCCTTTGTAGTTTTTAATTTGCTTAAATACATCCGGCATTACCTTATGGTACTGTTGCAGAGTACCTCCGTTCCAGTCGGACAACTGAGGCGTACTTCCTCCCATAGCACCCCAGGCTTCAAGGAAATCTGCAGCACTTCCTGTAGTTGCAGGTTTACGTCCATTTTTACGTAAGATATCATTCCATACATTACGCTGGAATTTCTGCATATCAGCATGCTGACCTTTCAGTCCACTATCCATCCATTCCTCTGGAAGAATTTGTAAATTACCTGCATTAGCGGACTCTGATACACCCATCTGACCTGACGTGGCCATATTTATATCAGATATCTGTTGCAGCAAGGTGTACGTCTCGTTATCAAGTCTGCCGAATGATGTTACGCGACCTTTGTTATCTGCTTTTGCCAGGGAATCTATCAGATGTGCTCTATCATCTGCGTGTAACGTCTTGGATCCTGTGTAGCCTCCCATAAGAGGCACAACCTCTACGTTATTAATTCCCATGCGGTCCAAGGAATCTAATAAGTGTAAAGTTCTGTTACCTACGTAGTCTCCTCTACCAGATCCAGCAATAGTAACAACACGCTTACCCTTTTTAATGGCGTCGTAAATCTTAGATACTTTATCTTTAGTAGCAGCATCCTTCGGATCCCAAGCGTCTATAAGTTCCTTAAGACGTCCTAACTTCTCCTCTCGAGTTACATACTTATTCATGTTATCGAGAGTGGCCGGATTTATGAAAGGTGTGCCTACTACATCAGGGGCCAAATTCTTAAATTTTCCAGGCAGCAGCGGTCTGCGCATGAACAAATCCTGCATATCTGTAGGAATTTTACCATAACCTAATACGTCCTGCTCAGTCATGTATCCGTAACCGTGACCCTGCAGTCTGAACAAATCATCACTAAAACCAGGACCCGCTGTGGCGCCCATCTGTGGTAAGCCTTTAGCATTAATATAAGGAGTATCGGTGATGTAATGCTTTAGGGCTTGAGCATCTCCTTTAACGAGTTTAGCAGTATCACTTGCGTACTCTTTATTGTGGAAAGTATTAGGACTGTGCAGCTGATGAGGTACGGCCTGCCCTAGCCCAGTATTATAAATAATATTGTAGTCTTTTGCGTGATTAGGCGTAATTCCGTGTGCTTTATGCACCAAGTCTTCAAATTGAATACCTCCCTCACGTTTAGCAAAGCCGTACTCGTTTAAGACAGGATTACCATTAGCATCTCGTATAATTTTACCCTTTAGCTCATGTCCTTCGGGTAATTTATCGACATAACGTTCAAGTATCTGTCGTATATGACTTGCCGGAGCTTTGTGACCGTCACCTATCTCAGGAAGAGCTCCGTAGCTAAAACCTACATTAAGATTAGGTATTTTTTTCTGGTCAGCTATTAGCTGCCTAGCGTTGTCTATAGCGTTAGAACCTGCGAAAGAAGTTATACCTGCCCCGGCACCGGCTTCTAAGAATCCCAATAAGCGTCGTGCAGCTTCATCCGATTCCTCAGAAGGCGCACCTTTTAATTTATCTATCAGTCGTGCAAGTTCGGATTTATCTGCAGCTGCGCTTGAGGCGTCCTTAGTTAAACCTCCAAAATAACTACCCAATCCGTACAGACCCAATGCTGCGCCTAATCCTTTAGCTCCTGCTCCTATTTTATTTGCAGCATCCGCAAAGCGCATTATCCTGCCCAGACTCTGCTTATGACGTTTCATCAACCCTGCGTGAAGTGTGGAGTCAGTAAATTTACCAGTAGCAGGATCTATCTTTCCTATAACACCACCTCCTACGAACTTAGCAGCTCCAGGGTGGATATCACTAGATCCTAGAACAAAATCCTCCAGGTAGTTTAATCCTGCCTTGTCTGGTAAAGCTTTCAGTGCCTTGTACTTGTCTGCAATACTACTAGAGTTCCCTATAATAGCTCTAGCGTCTTCTGGAAGGCTATTGAGGGCGTTGCGCATCTGTTCGCTGTAAGATTTACTTATATCACCGTTAAGTGCGCTGTGGTTAGGAACGACATCTGTTAACAAGTGCGACTTTAGCTCTCCTAAACTTACGTTAGGATTAGATAACTTCTCGTATTTAAGTTTTTGAGCTTCATTGTCAAATGTACCTTCACCACCAAACCATTTTTTGAAGGTATTAGGTACTCGCTTCAGAGCCCCTATAGTCTTACCAAGACTAATTGGACCTTCGGTCTGAGAAGCCATAGAACGTGCGTTTGTTACGTAAGTATCTAGCAGCTTGTCAGCCATCTCTGGAGAAGTCTGCAACCACCTGTTAGTAGCTTTAGAAAAATAGGCCGGGGACGAATCCCAATGTTTTATAGTAGCTTTATCCCAGTTATTTAAAGCTTCTTTGTTTTTCTTCAACAGGGAATGTAGATAAGCCGATCCTGTCAGTGACACACCGCCGGTAGCAGCCAGGGTTGCACTTGTAACTGGATCGTTTAAATCGAAATCTAAAGGCATATTACTATTGTAGTCTATTAAAATTTATAAAGCTAACCCAATATTAAAGCATTACAGGATGACCTGTTTCTCTGTACTTATTTATATACGCCTCCATAGCATACTGATTTCCCATACTACCATTATCTGTAAAAATTAGCATACCCGCAACCACTTAGAGGGATCACGGGTATGCTGTCAGTTACTTACTTATAACAACCAAAATTATTCTGAGTACTTAGCGATAATCTCTTCATCGCACAGAGGACAGTGATCGTGCTGCCCACGGAGGTAGCCGTGCTTCTCGCACACGGAGAAGAGCGGCGTGACCGTGATGTAGGGCATCTTGAAGTTGGTGAGCACCTTGCGCACAATGTCGCGGCAGGCCTCCGGGGAGGAGATAGCCTCGTTCATGTACATGTGGAACACCGTGCCGCCCGTGTAACGTGTCTGAAGGTTATCCTGCATCTTTAGAGCACGGAACAGATCCTGCGTATACCAGGAGGGCAGCTGAGAGCTATTAGTGTAATAGTTCTGACCGGGCTTACCTGCCTGAATGATGTCCGGATAACGCTTGGCGTCTTCTCGAGCGAATCGGTGAGTAGTACCTTCTGCAGGAGTGGCCTCCAGGTTGTAGAGGTTGCCGGTCTCCTTCTGGTATTCCTTCATACGCTCACGAATGTGATTCAGAAGATCCTCCGCGAACTTAGCACCCCACGCCGTAGTGATGTCCTGCTCATCGTTTGTGAAGTTACGAATCATCTCATTACCACCATTCACACCGATAGTGGAGAAGTGGTTCATGAAACCACCAGGCAGGTAGCGCTTTGTGTAAGGATACAGACCACGATCATACAGTTCAGCGATCAGCTTGCGCTTCTTCTCCAGTGTAGACTTAGCCATATCCATAAGACGATCCAGCTCCTTGTACAGACCTTCCTTATCGCCTTTGAAACGATAGCCGAGACGCGCCAGGTTGATGGTAACTACTCCGATGGAACCTGTAGACTCTGCAGAACCGAACAGACCATTACCTCGCTTACGAAGCTCTGTTAAGTCGAGCTGCAAACGGCAGCACATGGAACGTACAGCACTAGGCTTATAAGCTTCCTCGTCCTCTACACGATTGCCATTCTCATCGAGCTTGTACTGAGAGCCGATGAAGTTCTGGAAGTAGGAGGAACCAATCTTAGCAGCGTTCTCGAACAGGATAGGTACATTCTCACCTTCCCAGTCGAAGTCCTCGGTGATGTTCACGGTGGGGATGGGGAAAGTGAACGGCTGACCAGTACTGTCGCCTTCAGTCATCACTTCGTAGTATGCCTTCTGAATAACATTCATCTCAGGCTGGAAGTGCTTGTAAGACATGTCGTCAGGGGATGCTACACCACGCTCCTTAGCCTTCTCGATAAGTTCAGGATCTTCCTTAACATCATCGAAAAGATGCACGCAACCACGAATAGGCATGTCCTCTCTGAGGTCAGCGGGAACCGTCCAGTCAATCGTGACGTTGGTGAAGGGACTCTGGCCCCAACGACTGGGTACATTCAGGTTGTACACGAAACTACGAATTGCCTTCTTCACCTCGGTATAGGGAAGCTTATCTCGGAATACGTAAGGGGCCAGGAATGTATCAAAGGAGCTGAATGCCTGTGCACCGGCCCACTCTGACTGCAGGATTCCCAAAAAGTTGGCCATCTGTCCCAGAGCCTCACGGAAATGCTTGGGAGGACGACTGTTCACTCGACTACGCACACCATTGAAACCTTCAGACAGGAGAGTACGAAGATTCCAACCGGCACAGTTGTGTACGAACACACCAGCCTCAAGGGCAAAGTTCTCGTGCTCGTCCACGGTCAAGCAATACACATCCTGAAGATCCTCAAGGTAACGCTTGGATACTACAGTGTGATTGTAGAACTCTCCCTTTTCGTTACGTTCGCGCTTAGAAGCAAACTCAGATACCGCATGACGCTTTTCTTCGCTTCGATTATACTCCTGCAATCTGGCATTATTAGCGCTCTTCCATACATCTGTAGTCATCGTTTCTGCTAATTCCATAGCCCTATGCTCTCCGTCCACCATTACTTCCAGGTTTTCAGGACGATTATCGCATTTGTTGCCATTTATGTGATGTACTACGAGCCCTCGCATGTCGGTAATACCTTCCTTCCAGGCACCAACGAGACGATGCAAGTACTCTGCGATACCTTTCTTAGCATCACGTACAAATACATACCCTGCCCCCTTCTTAGAGCTGTAAAACGGCATAAGAGACTCGCGAGAACGCAGGTCCTTAGCCTGACGGTAGGAGCCGTCACGCAGCATGAATTCGTGGTCAGGTGTGCATACGATCTTAGCTCCGCCGGAAATAGTAATTTCCATAAGCTCAGCATTCTTTTTAATCAATCGCGGATGGTGCGCATTTCCAGGGACAATATTTCCGTCCTTATCGCGAGAAATAACCCAGAAAGGTTTGCCTTCCCCGTACATATCTACAAGTTCTGTAAACGTGGGGTTCGTACCGTCGAGTAGAGCCACGCGAGTATCTCCAGTAAAACAGTAACCGGTGAGGCAGTCCAGGTCGTGAATGTGATAGTCGCCATTACGGTGAGCTGCACCCTCCTCAGGAGAATAGATCTTATCAAGCCAGTAGTTAGCTACAACCTTACCAGCGGTGTTATTTACCAGGCCGGCATTAGAGTAGGTAGTATTAGCGTTGGCCTTGATACGCCAGTCAGAGAAACCGATATATTCTTCAGTAGTCTGATTACAATCCACCAGAGTAGTACCCTCTACCTTATCGCGATTAATCTTATGCAGGAATCGATACTTGATGAAGTAACGGGCAGTCTTATGCAGACCCTTATCCATCAGCTTGTCCTCGATGATATCCTGGACGTCCTCTACGTGAAGTTTACCGTCGTTACGGGTCTTGAGCTCGCGTAGAACGCTCTTAAGAAGTTTTCCTGTAAATTCGTTAATATCTACATCCTCATATTCTCCTGTAGCACGCAGGGCATTATAGATAGCCATGCTAATCTTGCTTCGATCAAAACGATCCTCAGTACCATTTCGCTTAACGATCGTCTCCGGCAATTTATTCTGTGCAAATGTATCTGTTGTCATAAGTGCTGTTTATCTTATGGCAACTTAGATATATAGCGCAAGTGTCTTTTTATACGTTTATGTCACTATATAAAGCAACCCGCTCTGTGTGAACGGGTTGTATTATGTGTCATAGTAAATTTAATTTATTACTTATCGTTTTGTTTATTAAATCTAAACTTGCTTTTAACTCATCATACTCTTCTATTGAAAAGTATCCATATACGCTCATCTAAAAGAATGTGGTATACTTCGCTGAGATTTATGGTGAATTGAAAAATCCGGTCTGGATATAATGTACTTAATGAGTTTACCATTTGCACTTATCTGAACCTCCGTGTCTCCAGCTGGTAAAATAAACTTAGGAATATTAAGAATCCAGTATACCTTACCCTCTATGGGAGATTCTGTGATAGGTACAGGCCACCCATTGATTATAATATCAGGTATTACAGCTCCGGGCGGCAGTGCAGTTACCTCCTCGTCCAGATAATCAGCAAACTTACTAACTTCGTCTATAACCTCCTGAGGATATCTCTTATCAATGAAATACTGAGCATCCTTAATAAAGCCCCACTTCCACCCAGGTATACCTAATGAATAATAAACCTTTGTCCCAGGTTTACCTACATACACACAAAGTTTAACTGAACCGTCCTCGTTAGTTAAAAGCTGACTCTTCCAGTTCTTGGCTGCTGGTGCCATAAAGCCTGGCAAAGCATAAACACCGTTATTCATAATTAAGCTAGGTAGGTTTCAGATTCTTTCAGTGTAAGGGATGCCTTGTACTCATGCACGAGTGTAGACGTATCTCTCTTTATAACGCTCCACACTCTTTCCATTTCTACCAGATTGTGACAATCCAGCTCCACGCTATTAGTTCTGTAGAATGGTACGTAATTCTCTGTAAGATCTCCATCAACAGGAGTCGGAGCACCTACAGGTAGAGATTCCATGTCCTGAAGGGAGGCTACATTGCTAAACTCATCTCCCTGGATAGGATCATTGGGATCTGCGGCATGATACACAAAGATATTAGCGTCCAATCCTGGTACTGTGGACTCTGCCGTAACACGAATAGGCCAATTTTTATAACATACTGCGTTCGTGTTAACAGTAGTAGCCTCTCTGATTAATTTGATAGTTGGTTTTTCCATATTAGAAATCACGTACCATGTTTTCTTTTAATAACACCACACCTATAGGTAGTTCTCGCTCGATAAAGCGTTCTAGACGCATCTGCATATCACTGTACATTCTGCTATTATTAATGCGCAGTATGACGCATCTTCTAGGGGCCATAGTGTTACGTACATAGTCTATGGCGTTAGTAGAACCTTCGGTACTGACAGGAAGCTCTCCTCCGTTCTGTGCTTTAACAAACTCCAGATACTTAGCCTTAGCAGAAGCGGATCCTTCGAACGCAGGAGAGAATACTCCTCCAGATGAAATAGATATAGTTGAATTTGGAGCACTTAGACCGGATACAGGTAACAAGTAATCCAGACTGACACTACCCAAACCAGAAGGAAGACTTTCCCCAGGTAGTACTATATCGAATAATTCATTACCTCCTATTACCGTGTTTCTGGTAATAACGTCTCCATTACTATAAGGTGTGTGATTGTATGGAGCATCCAGTTTTCCTATGGTGGTGATATAAGCGTAACCCTTGTGAAGAGGCTCTACAGAAGTCACTACGCAGTCTTCTGGTACGACGCACATACCTATAGCCTGTGCGGCCGCGTAATAAAATGTTTTAGGAGACTGCGCTACTCGATAATACTCCATAATTCTATCAATAGGTCCATACACTTCATCTACACCCAGTACAAACGATAGAATGTTTCTGCGTCTTCTAGTTATGGATGCTGCTAGAAATTTACCTTTAGGGAATAAGACGTACGGATTAGTTTTGAATAGAATAACGCCGAAGTGTGCTTCGAAATCTATACCATTAAGTAATAGGGAACCATCCTCAGTATTTATAGACGATACGAATATATCCTTATCAATATACAGTCCATACTGTAAAGAATCTCTAGAAGCTACAGGCATGCCAGAAGAACTCTCATCGCCTGACAGATAAGGGAAAGACAAAATTGACTTTAACCTAGCTTCCCTGTCCAGTTCAGTGAGAATTCTATTATCCTGGTTAGCAAGTGCTACGTGACTTTTGATTGTCAGCTCGTTCTTAACAGGACGTTCTTGAAGTGCTTCCTTTACTCCGAAGTAGTCTATGTCTTTATCAGAGAATTGTATGACAATGCCAAAATCGTTGAAATAACCTCCAGACAGAGTAAGTTCTCCAGCAGCTTTCAATTGTTCAAAAACCCTACAATTAGAATATAACTGAGTGAGTTTCCGAGCAATAGTCATACCGTCAGCAGACAGGTTCTTATAATAAAAAGAACCAGCCCTAGATAACATCGAAGCTACTTCTTGAACGCTCTCCATACGAATTACATTTCTTTAACCTCTGTGAAGCTTATCGCGGTATCAAGCATGTAGTAACGCGTATTTCTGATACTACAAGCATACATAGAAGATGCGTCAGTAGAACTAGAACCAGGGTACTTTACGCGAAGTCCTTGAGAGGTTGTTATTGTGGTGTTCTTTTTAGTGGGTACGGCATCTTCTTTTTGGTCAGATCCTAACGGTGTGATATAGTCACCTAAAGACCACTGAACTGTAGCATACACGTCGATACCTGCCATGTACTTCACACCAGCTTCTCCCATAATTCTAGCGATCTCAGAATCTGCGTAAGCATTAGGAGCTCCAAGACCGTCCATATAACTACGAATATCTTTCTCGGCAGTTTCCAGATCAGGTACTACACCACTCTTACGTACATACCTTACATTGAACTTATTGATGATAACAGGAATGAATCCCCTGGCAAGAAGGCTAACGTTTACTGGTGTGTAATCTGAATTGTATAACGTAGCAGCTATATCTTTTAAGAGAGGATCTGTGTGATAGTTTACAGTAAATAAAGCATACTGCTCACCTTCCGGAGTAGTCTGAATACTAAATACGGATGTATCGTTAACCTTCTGATTAGGAATAGTTATGTACAGTTTTTCGTACTCCGTGTAAGCTCCTCTAGCTCCCAACCCCTTTGTGTTTACAGCAGTAATAGTATGTTCTATGTTATTAGCATACGAAATTCCGCCGGTAGCCTGGGGTTGCGTTATGCTATCTATATAATAAGGCTGTCCTGTATAATTAAATTCTCCCTCAAACTCGTCCTTATCGGGATTATATGTCAGGCGTACAACTTGCTCCTCTTCAAACGCATAGCTCTTAGATCTGACATACACATCCATGCAACCTTCAGCAACGCCCAAATTATTAAATCCTCTGAGCATTTCCATGTCTCCGTCGCGAATAGCATACGTACTCTCTACGAAAGGACAATTGGCTTCAATATAACGAATAGCACCGTTACGAGTGTTAAGTGAAGCGGAATACACTGTATGTCTTGCACGCTCAGCTAGTTCTGCTGTAGAGTTGGTGGAAGATCCCTTATTAAAATCTATCAGTGCGTGAGCTGCACCGAGGTTCTTCAGTACAACATTGATGGCAACTTCTGTACCTGCCACAATATCAACATCAGATTCTATATTGCTAACCACAGGGATGTCAGCGAAATAAGAATCAGAGCCGCTATCTATAAGCACTGTACCGTTTTTACCAACTTCTAACGGAGTACCTACAGGATTTATGTAATATTTACCGTTATTAGGTAAATAAATAGAGAATATAGCATCGTTAATTTTGAACTGAGTACCTCTATCCAATGTATAAGCTTCGTCTTTGGAGAATACTAAACGCACTACCCCGCTGGCACGAAGCTCATAAGAATCGACTACTGCAAAATTTTTTAAATACTCATTAACGAAATCGCAGTTATAGATATTATTTTTAGCAACATTACCCAAGTCCAGGTCAGATAAAAATCTATCCATACCGCGTTCCAACGCAGCGATTTGAAATGCTTGCGGCGTTACTACCAGGTCACCTACAACTGTATTTGGAGCTGTATCTATATCAGCAAACATTGTACGAAAGTAAGTTGCCAGTCTTTCACGACAATTGGCAACTTCCTCCGGAGTAAGTTCCACGAAAGCTGGAACATATGTTGAAATAAAATCTGTAGCCACGTTTTTATTTTAACTTAATGTAGGCAGATCAGCAACGACTTCGGTGGTCGTTTCGTCCTTATAGACTATCTGCACAGACATGTTCAGAGCATGGTCTTTACTGTTATACGAAATACCATCAACGTTAATATCACGTAGTGTATAGTTCTCTTCCGCGATATCCTCAGGATCAGTACTGCGTATAAAGTATATGGTATCTAGAGCTGCGAAATTTCCTATGTGTACCGTACCTGTCCTACTGTACACTTTACCGTTTATAGACTCGGCTAACATTTTAGTACCGCGGCTAGGAAAGATCTTATCAGACCCATTCTCAGTAACCATATTTACGAGTACTTTCTGCTCGTATAAATTCTTATCCTCTACTAGGTAATTGAGATCAATAGTAGAAGCATCTCCATCAAATATAATCTTTATATCTCTCATCGCTCCATCCAATCTAAACCTTCAAATCTTCCCCACGCGGCTCTTGCCTTACCGTTAAGTCCGGCAGTTCGCATATACTTACGGCCTCTCGTTGCGTACACAGCATCTCTGTAGTTGGCTGTAGTAAATATAGCCTTACAGATATCGCCTACTTTGTCTGAATTCTTAGCTTTCTCTTTTGCACTTTTATAAGCACTCTCTATCTCCTTCAAGTCTTCTTTTTTATAAATAGTAGGCTTGATGTGAGGAATTGTACCTGAGGCTATAGCTGTTACCTCCTTAAGTACAGCTTCTTGCTTCGCGCTTTTATCTGACAAAATACTCATACTGAGGATAACCCATCTACTATCTCATTTATCCGCATGGACAATCTTGCCTTACGCCTGGATAACTGTACAGGAGTCAGCTTCAGCTTTTGCATGATCTGCTTAGTATCCAGTGGTGTAGCACCTCCGTACCCTACCGTATACTCTAGAATCTTTTTGTCGTTCCTGTCAGACTCTGCATAAACATAATCCAAAGCATCTTGAGTATAATCTGAATTCTCCACAGACAGCAGTGATGACCCATCTTCACTTTCTGTACCTGCATCCGTCACTATAGGACGCATCTTAGTGCGAACATCTTTAATACGCTTAACTGATAGGTGTGATATATCAGCAAGCTCTTCTACAGTAGGTTCACGTCCATGTTCATCCTCGAATTCTTTTTCTGCACGATATAGTGCATAACCGTCCATCTGTACGCCATCAGGAACGTGTACCATGTTATTACTCTTTCGTATATCTCGAGTAAGCTGACGAAGTTGCTGCGATACCCAGGTAGGTAGCGTTGCTCCTACGGACGGGTCATACGCCTGGACAGCCTTGGCTGCAATTACACGTGCCTTTGCGGCAATTTGAGGATTCCCTGTACCTCCCAGTGACGCCACTACAGAATCAATAGTAGGACGTAAAGACTTAGTAACTTCGTACAAAGAGTCTGCATCTTTATACAGCTGCCACTTCTCGTACGGAGACAATGAACTTACATCATTATCCTCGGGTGTTGTAATATCTTCTAACGGTTCAGGTGCTTCAATACCTACTACGTCAGATATTGACAGTAGAGGCTCTACTACTTCCTCCGTGGGGTATGATTTTACGTCGCTCATGCTCTTCTCGATTTCTATTACTTACCAGGACAGAATATTTTCGCAGCACACGCTGGCGTCCACCACAACAGGAGGACGTTTTATTTAATTCAGCTCTAGCCTGACGCATTAAATCAGGATACCTATCTAACCCTGGGATATCACTTGGCACTTTTTGAGTTCTTAATAGCTAATTTTACGCGATCTGCGAACATTCTCATTATAGCGCCTTTTTCGCAGTCAGTACAGGTACCATCTGGGCCTTTGTGTGCTTTTTCAAGTGCTTCCTTATACTCAGCACGCAGTTCTTCGCAGCCCCCAAACCAGCACGGGATTTGCAGTGTATAAAATCTATTAAGTTCGGCCTCCTCAGGAGGTACACTCTTAATAATAATCCTATTACTAAATACGGGCTGTCCGTGACTATCTATCAGCTGAACACCATCTTTGTCCAGTACAGGCTCTTTAACAATATCATACCCTATACCGCGTGATGTTAAGTTAGCAATAGTCTTTCCTAAAGATGTATTATTTTGCATGTTTGATCAGAATGTTAATAATAATAGGTTCTATTAAAGCACCAAGTACAGCTGTAAATGGAGACACACCAAATATAACAGAATACACCAATGTGCACCAGAACGCCACATGGAACGATAGACAGTACTGACACGATAACAAATCTGCCAAAAGATAATGAGGCCTGTCCTCTGACTTCCAGGATATGGCATCCAGGAAATCTTCTCTGGTAGTAGTACTAGGAGCTATATCATCCCAAAACTTCGAGCTTTTTTTATAACCAAGTGGTTTCAGGATAAAATTAAAAAACAGCACAGGAAACTCTGTAAGCGTCCATGCCATTACTAAAGATGCGGCCGTTAGCGTAGCCAATACAATACATAGTATATAAGATTGCATGGATGTGTTTTAACGCACACCCATGCAACTATCAAGCAAATTAATTAATCAGGAATAAACTCCTTGGCAATTTCCGCATCCACCACCTTCTCCGCCTTCACCGTCCTTACCATCTTTGCCGTCCTTACCAGGAGGTCCTGGGGGACCAGGAGGTCCTGGAGGCCCCGTCGGTCCTGGGGGACCCGATGGACCTACAGGTCCTACCGGACCGGGTGGGCCTACGGTAGGTGTTATTGTAACTATATCAATACACGCCACCATAGACTGAACCATAGCCTGCGCCATAGCGTTAGCTTCTTCCTTAGTCGAGGCAAATACAGCACACCTCGGTAGGTAAGCTTCCGATAACTGCTGATAAGATCCATTACAGCTAGCGCGAGCAGGATCGTTACAATACGTGCATTGTATTAAACTTAATATAAAGTTTTCTGCCTGGTCCAGTGTATCCTGTAGACTGGTCTTGGATGTAAATACATTAGGAGGAACTGTAATAGGCTCACTGGATTTTGTGGAGAATTTAGTGAGTCCATCCGCAGATAATCCCTTACCTGTACTCCAGGCATACTGGTTGAGATACGACCTTGTTACTGGTCTCTGTATAGGTGTTGTAGTACACGCTCCGGCTGTATACCTATTACCGAACACACAATACAACATCGATAGGGCAAACTCTTCTGCCAACTGATTAGCATAAGCCTTAGGATCTCCTCCAGCAGGTACGTCAGATGATGTTACTGTAAATGTCCCCTCAGGCACCGTAATAGTAGCCCCAATACCAGGAGAAGATAGCTCCTCTGATAGTGTGTAGATAAACTCTCCTGATGTAGCGTCGTACGAAGTTACATCAGCAAGAATGAACTCTGTATAGAATATGTAAGGTTTGTTATCTGGAGTTTTACCTTCCACTCTATACGACGAATACATTTCAGGAAGATTATCCGGGTTAGGAGTAGGATCTATCGGATCTTTAGCATAAGGGTCATCTGCGGCACATGCGGCCACTACTTCATCATTAACATAAGGACAGTTTTCGGAAACTTCCAGTACAGTAGTCAGTGACGAAGTAAATGCAAGTTGCTGCGTCTGCTCCCACTCAGCAGCACATACAGTGTCAGCCTCAATACCTACAGAAGCGTTTGTGGACCATTTATTAGTATCCTCAAGTACAGCCTTCCCTGCCCTGACAGACTCGTACGGATTAATTATACCTACTACTGTAGTCTCTGGATCGCTAGAGAATGGATCACTTACCTCGGCATGGATGTCAAGAGGAACACTCAAAGTGTATACTCCTCCAGGCCAACCATCTACGCGCAGACCCCCAGGACTACAGGCCTGTCTCACCCAGCCAGGTACGCACGAGGGTAATATACGCGTGTTACAATAATAACACTGAAGTACACCATCTAGCAGTCCTCTGGCTTGCTCGTCTACAGACTCTTGCGTATACCCGTCGTATGTACATCCTATAACTCTACCAGCCTCCAGAGACATACTGAAGACTGGAGAAGCTTCTTTCGACGGTTGTACAATTATGTCTTCTCCATATTCATCCTTCGGGTATATAGGATTTCCTTCTTCATCTACTCCTAGCGTGTACGGACCACACTCTACAGTTACAGGTTTGCTAATAAAACAACACTCCAGAAGATACGATACTAATTGAGATGCTAATTGATTAGCTTCCTCAGGACTTACCGTAGACGTGAAAAACCCCTGAGGTACTGCTACACTTTGACCTGAAGTTTTCTTAACTATATCAGCAACAGCAGGAGGATTTGTTTCTGGATTTACTCCCAGATTACGAGCTGTACTTTCCTCACATCGGTCGTAGATATAATCATTAATATAAAAACACTCCAGTTGGCGTAGAGCAAAAACTCTAGCCTTTTCGTTAGCATCCTGCTTGCTTGTTGACGATGCAAATGCTCCCTCGGATACGTCGTAACGCCCAACCCGCAGCGGTAGTCCTGGATATATAGGTGCGACGTCATTTGGGATGAGGATTACCTCCTCACCATCTGAGTTTGTGCGAATGTACTCAAACCCTTGATCTGCACAAGTTACAGTAATGTGATCATTTACAAATACACAACCTAATTTGGATTTGGCATACTCAAGGGCTTGCTGGTTTGCCTCTTCCTGACTTATGGACGACTTAAATGTACCTCCGGCTACTGTAACTACAGGATACGCGTCTGGATGCTCTCCTTTGACAGCAACTTCATCTTGATTATACCCAAGTGTTTCGCAAGTTAATGTGACCGGTTCGTTTACCCAATTACACTGTAATAATGTAAGAGCTATTATATCTGCTGTAGCTGTTAAACGAGTACGTACGCTTGTAAGATACTCATACAGCTCCAAAGCCTGCGGATGTGGAATATTAGTAATACGTTCCAGATATTCCAACGTGAGAGCATTATCCCGTAACTTTTCTGATATAAGTACCTCTACTCTGTTTCTGGCGATATAATCCAGTACATCATCACCTACAGTAATAACCACAGGTATCAAAACATCCTCCCTGTAGGTACCTGCTACTACTATAGACGCTTCTCCCATAGCACCTTCGCCATACTCGGCAGAGCATGACTTGGTCACAGACTCATTCCATACAGATATAGGACCTGGAGTCTTTGGCTTTGGTACTTCCTCGAAAATCTCCTCCGGATCCCTGAGTTCCGGAGCTATGCGTTTTTTGCCTGGGATGCAGTGGTCTACTGGTTTGTTACCGCCGAACGTGTCTGACGGTGAGTAGAACGTTATATCATCACAATCACTCATAATTATTCAATGCCTGGTATTGTTGCGCCCTCCATTATAATATGAGAAAACTGTAAATTGCTACCCGCTTTGCATTCAGTATACCCTGTAGCTATAGTATGTTCTACAGAGTTTAAAATTCCAGAAAATAACGCTCCATCGGCTCCAAGAACAGTGTAGCGAGTGCCAACTTTAACATTAAGCATTAACTCTGTATTGATAATAGCATAGGCCTGTCCTAGTGACTGCCAGTAATACACAGTCTCTGCCCACTGTTCCACCACCTTCTCATTTTCTTTGTTTTGCTGCTCCACTCTCTGAACTACAGGTGCAGCATTTTGACCACTCTTAGGTTCGAGCTGATTAGTTTGCACCGGCTTAGCTGAAGAACCGTCATTTATGGGCTTCACTTGTGCAAAGTCGAAGTACGCAGCAGGTAACCACTGAGGGCCAAGTATCTGCATGATAGATCCTCCTGGTTTTACCTCTTTTGGATAAATAACACCGTAGTCATTATTATCGGCAAGAAGATCTATGTCAGGACTAGGAGTACCCACTCTGCGTACAGCTACAGCACGGACAGGAAACATACCAACAGATCCAGCGCGGACGGATAAGCTAATACTTTTCAGATCCAGACTTTCATCGCTTTCAAATAGATTCTTTTTATTTACCAGTTTCCCCACATTATCAAACTCAGGGACATATACGCACTGAAACTCTTCTGCTAGATGCAATATATTATTAAAGAACCCTCCAGCATTAGTTTTAAGAGCTCCGCATATGCGTTTCTTAAGAGCGTCTACGCCTGGCATACCGATCTGATCCTTTACACCATCCCACCCTATAGTTTCTTTAGAGTTATCAAACAACTGAATGGCAAATTTCTTTACCTTCTCGTTTATTTCGTGTTGTTTCTTGCAGCACTCCTTGGTAAGTTTTCCTTGTTTTGAATTTTCTAAATTTTTCTTACCTGTCTCAATAATCCATTCGAATACTTTTTTTATAAACTCTGCTATATTGCTTGGGTAAGAAGAATCTTTGATTAAATCGATATCATACTCTATCGCGTTGTATATAGATAAATCCAAGCAATTTAGAGCTGCATAATCAGGCTGTACATCTTCTGTAAGAGCAACATCTCCAGCAGAGAACGAGTAAGCTGGTGCGGACGTGTTACCTTTAAACGACAGAGATCCCTCAAATGCGTCGGTTAAAGACATGTCTACTCCAGGAGTGTCAGGCGTATCATTGAATGATTTAGTCTGACGTTCAGCCATGGCTGCGAATATATCTTTAGCAGTAATATTAGTAGCCTCTTTATTCGCGTCAGATGATTTATGAATATACGTAATTCTACCCTGAGCCATATGGTTGATAGAATTAATAAGAGTGATATTTGTAGGGTGAACATTTTGTCCCCCTACATTAGCCTGGGCCTTTACCTCTAATGCTTTATCGCTTGCCATACAAATATAAAGTATAAGTAGCTATAGCCAATTTATCTGTAGCACGCTGCGCTAAAAAATAAACGTCATCCATATTATAATCTGCCATTTGTTTTATAGCGTTTTGATTGGATTCTATAAGATTAAGCAGATTATTTATCGAGCCTTTTATATCGCTAGGCACCGTTGGAGTAGTACTCGTTGTAGAGTTTAGCGCAGGTAGAGATATATTAATATGAGGCGTAGCGTACATCAATAATGTCAACCATTGACAGTTATCACTCACACTAATAGCTACCCCTAAAGGAGTATCTTTTCCCTTCAATAAAGTATCTATTACGGAAGTATACATACGTGTAAATTTTAATTCTGAGGAGCGATTAGTCCAGCCATCATATATGCAATCTTATTAAAATTAGCATCCGCCTGACCAAACGTCATCTGTGTAAAGTACGCCTTACATTTATAACCTTTCGCAATAGACACATTAACAGGTTCAGATTTACTAGACAATCGAAGTTTATCAAATGCTTGGGTAACTTTTTGAATTATATTCTCAGACTTCTCTATACTACCCATATAAATAGTACCGTGTACCTGGATTGTGCCGAAGTTTTTACCAAACTTATACAATGCTCTATGATCGTCCACAGCTACAATTGGCGTGGCAATATCCTGCTCCACAGGTTGAATATCGTCTATTGTTATAAGACCAGTGCCAACCTGTCCGGTCTTCCAGCCTTCTATTTTATAAGCTCCAGCCGAACCTTTACCTTTCACGCGAACTACACATCCAGCGCCTGTTAAGAAATCTTTAGCCATATGATAAAATAATTTTACCTTGTATTGCTCGCAATGCGTTCCAATAGTGTTATAACATCTTTCATCTGCGCTTGATTCACAGGTTGCTTGTTATGGTCGATTAAGAGACCGGACATTCTCTTACTTACCTCGTCAACATGACCCATAGCGTCAGTCTTATCTTGTAAACCCTTTATCGTATCTTCAGTAATCTCCTTATCTTTCTCAAGACCAAGCTCGGATATGTCGCGAGTCATTCTATATATGGTCTTACCCTTTTCGTCATAATCTCGCTCAACCAATCCCTCAGCTATCCAAGCATTAAGATCAGTATTCTTGAATACCTCTACGTTAGCCGTACCGTAAGTCTGTTCTACGGCTTTTTGGAACATATCTGCCGTAACATTACCCTGGTAGTCACTCAGCTTAGCTACAGCATTGTTGCTGTCTTTTAAATTCTTACGAGCATCGGCGGAAATAGTATTCTTAAACATATCAGACAATGCTTTAGCCGCGTCCTCGTTACCTGCGGCCGCAAGATCAGATAAAGCCTTTGTCTGTGAAGGGTCGGAAGCCAACTTAGTAACAGCCTCATTAAGACTTACAGTTTCTCCATTCTTGGAGTTCGGTAGTCTCACTCTAGTCTCGTACTCGCCTCTCTCGTTTTGCTCAATATATACAGCATCCTTACCTAGTACTTGCTGCATAGATCTAACCGCATCCTGGTTCATATTAGCAGTCATGCGGGCCTGCAGCTGAGTGGCAGATGCTCTAGTATAGCCTATAAGTCCACCGTTTATACTATCCTGATTCCTGGATGAGATATTTATACCAGCACCTTCCAGTTTCTTTACATACGCTTCAGGGTCAGCTAATAATTTATCCAGCTCCTCCTCGTTATTTATTTTAAGGAGATTCATCACAGCTTTACGCTGCTCTGGATTGTCTAATATAAACGCCCCAGTATACTTACCATTAGCATCTTGCTGAGCTTTACCTATATTGAGGGCAGTAATACCTCTAGAAGCCAATTCTTCCTGGAATAGTTTGTTCTGTTCAGCTTTATCTCTACCTCCTCCAGCACGCTGTAAGGCGGAGGCGATAGCCGTGTCGGCAGCTCCTTCTATAGTAATACCACCTTCTGCCAACATACCAGATATAAGTCCAGTAATAGCAGAAGCTTCCGATGTGTTTATTTTGTCTCCACTCATTAATTCTGTCATGAGTGCAACATTTCGTTCTGCCTTACCGAATTGACCAGGACCCATCTGTTGCATGAATCTGGAATTAGTCAGAAGAGGATTCCACATAGCACTAACAGTACCTCTGCCTTGAGACTGTATTGATTGTACAAAGCTGTAAGCCTCCTCTGAAGACATACCGCTCTTAGACAACATCTCGATGGCCTCTGCTGTTTTTTCCATACTTCCAGAATCGACTAAGTTAAAGAATTTATCCCTTGCTGTCTGGTTATTACCAAACATATCAATTAACTTGTTGCCAATACTTTCCATTTGCGTCTTACCGGCCTCGTCCAGATTATACTCCTCGCTCATGTTATTGACATGAGTACGGACGTTTGCTCTGCGTACAACTTCAGCGTGGCGTGCCTGATATTCGCCAGAATAGTTAGCATTGGCAAATGCTCTGGCTTCAGGAGAATCTACAGCCTCGTCTCCGAAATGCTTTCTAGACCAACTCTCCATCTGCATACTTATAAGCTGGGCCTTCTCGTTATCTCCAGCCGCAATAGCTGCCTTATGAGCTTCGTTCATAGAAGTGAATTCTGCTCGCATTTCATCTGTAATGCCACCTACCTTATCCTGCTGATTAAATATACTGGTAGTTATAATTGCGCCAGAATATACATTCTGCATGTTAGCTATAGATCTCGTAGCGGCAGCCTGGGCAGCTTCTCTCGTAAATACACCCTCTCCTTTAGCCTGAGCTCCGGCTATACCAGCATTCTGAACTACATTGATAAGGTCTCCTGATACAACTCTACCCCCGTACATAGCAGACATACCTGTAGCTATCTGTACACGCTCAGCCGCCACTTCCTGAGCTGATCGACCTGTTATCGCCGCTGTTACAGCTATATCGCGCATCTGAGCTCTTACTTCATGCGCTTTAGATTTATCAAGAAAATTACCTATACCAGCCCCCTTAGCGTAATTTCTAAGTTGGTCTAAATCCTCAGTCTGGAATAGATTAGATAGCTCCTTTACATTATCAGCAACATCCTTATAAGCTTCCTTCAGTTCCTGATTGAGTTGTTTTGTCTGAGTTTGGAAATTGGTATTCTTGCCTTTAATCTGAGCAACTGTCTGTCTAATTACAGATTCATCAAAATGTCCTTCTAAATTTTTAAATAAATCTGCTTCTTTCTCAGACGACAGGTTATTACTGCCCATCTTCTTCTGCAAAAACGTCATAGCTTGCTGTACCTTCTCAAGATTACGCAGCGAGGAGTCTTCTACATTATCCTTCCTCATTTGCTGTATTCTCTCTTGCAAGGCAGCAGCTGTATTAGCTTTGCTTAAATCGTACGATAAAATATCACCTTTATTAATGCCACGCTCTTGTACAAGATGCGTCAATAAACTTGTACGCAAATTATGAGAAAGACCCATAGTTTGACCTACATCTACCGCCCCTGACTTCGTTCGCATACTTTCCTCGAAAGTACGCATAATAGATGCGGTAGCAGCTACGGACACATTACCTGTACCGTAACTATTACTAGAAGATCTAGAGCCGTCTATGCCTATCGTAGTGACAGGCATAGCACCGGCGATAAGAGCTCTATTCATAGCGACAAAATCCGCTACAGGAGTACCCATCCCTGGAACACTGTTCTGTAGGGTGGCCATCACCTTCGCAAGACCTCTTCTATCAGCCGGATTAAGCCCGTTAGCTCCTGTATTATACAGTAGGCCTGAGGCTACATCCAACAGCTGATTGAAATGAGGATTATTCTGCTGGAAAGCTGACGCCCCTTCCTGCAACCTGTGAATAGCCGCTCTGTCGTTGAATAAGCTGTACATTAACTTTCTTCTTGTAAGTCTTCCACTGCCTTAGCGGCAGCCTTTCTGAACTCTTCTATTATACCTCGCTCTGTCAGCATATTAAAGGCCTTGACCAGGTTTACAGAGTCTCTCTTGATAGCTCTAACCTTACTATCCGCCTTAGGAACGTCGTCACTGTACTCTTTAAAGTATGCGACTTTTAGCAATATATCTTCGAAGCTGTTGACGAAATCCACAGCAGCGTCAGGACGGATAGCTGGGGCTAAACCCAAGCACCGCAACTGAGCTGATGTTAGCAATGCGTCCGCAGCCTGTTCCTTGTCCAGCATTTCGAGAATCATCTTCTCCCTAATCCTGGACTGCAGCCCGTACTTATAGTCTGGCTCTAAAAGTCCCCGCCGATACGCCAGTAACATTAACCTAAACCGGCGGGATACCAAAAATCCGCGTTAAATGCAGCCTCGTGCAATTTTCCTAACTTATGCTGGAATACATTAAGCATTCGAACATACATACCATACACAGGACCAGGCACGTCGAGTACTTTCTGAGAGTTTTCGAACAGATCTTTCACATGATCATCGAATGTTCCTTCTCCTCTAGTATATGTGAGATACCCAAGCGGACGTCCGCAGTACTCTGTAAGCTGCATGGCTACACGATATTGCTGAGCTAAACCGTCGTGGAATCCAAGCGGAGTACCTGGGTATTTTGTCAAGTAGTATGCCATTGCTCCTGCGGCAACATCGCCCTCGTACACGGACAGAGATCTGCACTTTCCTTTTAATCCGTTTTGTGTAGATATCTCAAGAACAATAGGTATGGAATGCAACAGACCCTTCATGTATATAACCTTATCCTCGTCCGTGATAGGTACGTCGATATCTCGTACATAAACATGCATATTGTCGAACATGTCACGTTTATTCTTATCGAACGATTCGTCAGGCTCTATCTCCACTCGAGTTTCCTTTGCAGGCTCGATGTCGGTATCTTCCTTAAGAAGTGCCTTAATATCCTCCGGTATAGCTCCTGGAGACTCCTCTGCTAGGAAGGAGGCAACTTCTGAGGGATCTATGTTGTTATTGTCGTCTTCTGTAAATAATTCTTCTGTAGCCATATAAATTAAACAGTCTCTTGTTGGACGTAGAAATTATAGTCAATTTTCTTCATCTTGGAAATTCCTCCTTTAGTTGGATCACCAGATTCCACTTTAGCAGGTTCGTGTAAAGCTGGGATATCTTTGCCGTCAAACTTCCAGATACTGCAATTTTTTCCAGGCCAAGGATAACTATCCGCGGAAGTCGTCGAACTAGAGCTCTTAAGTCCGCATTTACTCCATTTCACCTCACATAAAGTTTTGCCCGGACCGTCTGGACTTGTCTCCGCCTCTAAAATCATTGGAGGCTGCTTGTATGTCACCCACTCGTCTACCTGACCTTGACCCACATACCACTGATTAAATTCCCACATGTAATCAGACCACACCTCATCTACAGTCACATTGACGGTTCTATCTCTTGTAGTTTCTACCTGAGCCTTAAGTGTTGCGTATGTTTCTTCTTCCGCATCTCCAATAGGTATACTTGGATCAATTTTGTCCATCTCCTTAGGAACTCCAATGCGCTCGTTAGGACCCATGAATCCATTTAACGCTGTGGTCATGTCTGAGCGTACCAACCCGTTAACTTCTATTGACGCAGGTGTAACAAGGACGTTGTCTGTTATTTTAGCTGATAGACAATCAAACATTACAGCAGGAGCCTGTACGCCGTAGTATGATCCTGAGCTGACAGAAACTCCGGTTAACGTATACATATCAATAGCCCCCTCGCTATGAATATTGATAGGACTATTAGGCATATCTGTTTTTAAATACACAGGAGCTGCCGGTCCTGATGTAGCAGCTGTAAGCTCTTGTTTACCATGCAAAGCCAGCCTACCTTCCGCCGCATCAATACAGATAGCATACATACCGGGATGCTGCGGGTAAGGCGGTGTGCCGCCCTCCACAGGATAATCCTCGTTGGGAGATTCTTTATAATCAGACTTTAACCACATTAATCCAGCTTCGCACAGAGCGTTCCAGGCAGAACGGGCTTTCAACCATAGGGCTCCGGCTATTGAAGTTATTTCAACATGGTCCGTAGCTTTCATGGCTATATTCTTCGAGCTAATAGATAAAGTTCCTCCGCACTGAATATCTATATTTCCCGGAGCGGCCAACTGTATGTTACCTTGGTTCATGATAACAGACGTGGTTCCAGGATAATCCTTTGTACCATTAGCAATCAGTGATATTGACCCTGATGGGTCGATAGATAAGATAGCCGAACCAGCGTACGGAGTGTCGCTTCCAGGATTAACCTCCTCTTTATCCTTTTCTTTTGCCGTTGGTGATGGTTCCTCACTAACTTCATCCTCTCCTAGCACCTTGCAATACTTACTTTTACTGAGAGCATTCCAGCGTTCGAGCGAATGCCATAATGTAATATAGCGTGCCCAACTTCTCATCTGCCAGCAGGATACTGTTAGATCCCTCCAAGAGTCTGTACCATTTCCCCATAACTTCAAGAAACTCTTATCCAGATCTTTAAATGCTTTCTCAATATCAAACTCAGGATCGTTCCAGTTATGTTTTACTTCAGGAATAACAACACAAGGCGACACCTGTAAATGCACACCTCCTACCGATTGAACCATGAGCATACCGTCCGCTCCTACCCAACATCTGTATTTACCAGCACGCTCTGCTCCATCAGCATAATTACTAAGCGCCTTAGTTGGATCTGATACCCAAGTATGAATCATATCCCCTAAGAAACCTACATACGTAGACTTTCTCCATCGGCCTGTTGCATTTACAGGGTCATCTACCTTGGACGGATCCACAACATTAGAGTTGCATTCTATAAGTTCTGCGTGCTCATCATCCTTACCTTCAGCCTCAAACCCATAACCTGTGAAATGATCTTCTTCTACACACTTACCGTCTGCGGCCCAAATTAACTTATCTCCTCCGACGTTATGGTGTACGAAATAGTTATCTACAATACGCACCATGTCGTTCATCAAGCCCACCTCAATCTTAGCAAGCTCACCTGCAGATAATTGCGCCATATTTATAAGCAGACGTAACCATACACCCATATTGTTAGAGTATTCCTTCTCGCCAGGAAGAATATCTTTACCTGGGGTGTATCCGCCTGCTGTTGCTAAGGCTGCCTCACCGCGACGAACACCGTATGCTGGGTCATTGATTACTTCAAAATTAATATCACCAGAAGCCGGTACAGAGAAAGTTGTAGGATTATCTATCACCTCAGCGCCAACACCACCGATCACGTAGCTCTGGTTAGGAGTGTATACTACAAGCACTTGAGCCCCGACTGTAGGCATTGCAGTCTGATTAAATCCTAGCATCGAAGCTAGAGAGTCTGCGGCGAATACGCAATTATCTATCTGATAGCCGTTTAATATTCTAGCTGAAACTTTTCTAGTAACAGGGTCAGTTCTTATAACGCTTCCTGGATATACTGCGAATGCTGTAGGGCGCTCCTGCTGTGTTACTGCAGCTTGTTGCGATGAGGTAGCTGCTCCAACATGGGAATCTTTAATTGCTGGTGCTGTATTTGCCATAATAAAAATAAACTGTGGTAGAATTTTAACTCTACCACAGTTTAGAGTAAATATTATTAAATACCTGACTTAGCTTGACAGGGATCCTACCATCCACTGAGCCTGGTCTGTTACTATGGTGGAGCCTACAGAAGCTTGAACACCTACAGACTGAAGGATGCATCCAGTACCAGTAATCATACCTGGATCCATACCGCAAACACCATTACCCTTAGACATAGCAAGTGTAGTAGTGTCGCAAGCATTACCTGGCTTGTAGGGCTGCAGAAGGCCTGTATCACCTACAGCACGAGTAATAGCCCAAGTGCCGCCGGACTGTCCAGCTACCATGTATACAGAGTCTGAACCGACTTCGTACTGAGGAGTAATCTGACGCTGGTAGTTAATCGTCACCTGCTGGGCAAGCTTTACTGAGCTACCTCCGATGGCTACGAGAACCATAGAAGTAGACACGATATTACCGGGCCCCTTAGCTGTTTTATTATAACCGAAATAATCTGCCATATTAATTAAATTCTATATTTTAGTTAATTAGATAGACACAGTAGCTACGTAGGCCATAGCATACAGCTTGATATTATTCAGAGGAAGAGGCAGGTACAGGTTCACATTGATAATAATGCGATCCTTGAATTTAGGATCCTGGTACACCTCTAATCCGTCCCAATCTACGAGAGATGGACCTACCATATCGTCTGTAGAATTCTGCGTAAACTCGGTCAGAGCCGCAGTGATATCAATCTTGATAGAACGCAGGGCAGCTGTGGTTACGTTAGCCTTGCCGATGTACTTGTTCACAATATCTGCAAGCGCGTATGAGATATTGTCGAGGTTGCGTGTGCAGGATTCCTCGAAGTACAGGTTACCCTTATCCATCTCGGTGGTAAGCTGATGACGGATGTAGCAATCAGTACCCTTAGTGTCCTGAGTTACAATAAGAACACCGGAAGCTGCGATATCGTCAAGCTGAGCCGTAGTGTAACGTGAGTACATACGAGAAGCCTTGTTGATACCCTGAATCACGGTGTGTGTGATAGACTGCTGAGGTACAACTGCGCTAGAGATACCAGCGATCTCAGCTGCAAGGAATCTGTTCGGAACTTCTACCACACGATCATCTTCTGTAGTAGTACCACCGTCACAGAACACAACAGAAGCACGGCGTGTGGCATACTTGTGTGCCACTGCTCCAACGTACTCGATAGTGTTAGCTACCTTGTCAGCCTTGATAAGCTCGATAGCTGTTGCTGTATTGATAGATGTAACCGTACCAGACTCAGCATAAATCTCAGCATCCGTCTTGCTGGTAGTACCAACAATAGTATAAATAGCACCAGAGCTGACAACCTTAATCTTATCACCAGGACGCATGGCGACGTAAGAATCTTCCAGTGCTACGGACTGCAGGTCTACATTGTTAGAGGCGATTGTGATACTTCCCTCCTTAGTACTACCATCCTTGACACTAATTGTAGCAGTAATATTCTTACCGTCATCTCCTGTAGAGGCTAAAGTGTACTCACCGGGATTATCGACACCTACCAGTGTGCGACGCCACATCTTTACATCAGGCTCGGACATAGCGGCATTGTACTTAACAACAATGTCAGCCACGTCAGGATCTGAGGTAAGCGGAGCAAACGAGTATAAAGAAGAGTCGAACTCTGTCTTCTTCATGGCCAGTTCGAAATCTCCAGCCTTGTCTCCTGCGGTACGAATAGCATAAATAGCGCGACCAGCTGAACCACGAAGAGCGCAGTAACAACCGTAGGCCAGATCATTCTCGATAGCGATGGTACCGAAGTTATTCTGAATGTCCGTGATGGTAGTAATTTCAAAGATATCCTCATCGGCATCCTTAGAAGACTTCAGTACGCGGAATTCAGGATACAGCTTACCTACATTTTTGAGCAATTCGTACGTATAAGTTCCCTGTGTAATATTAATAGCACCCGAGGTCTTGATGGAGTATTCCCCTGATATCGGACCATCGAGCATCCACACGGTACCCTTATCCATGTATCCACTGGTGGGAGTAGTTACGACAAATACAGAACCTCCTGTGGCCGGCATATTAAGAACAGGAGCATCCAGTGTGATAGTGCTGTTTACAACATCAACCTCGATAATAGTACGCTTTACCCAAGAGGCTATATCTGTAGAAGTAGAGTCTCCCTTAATATAGACAAAGTTGCCAACAACAGGCTGTCCCTTGGTGAATACCGTAGTATTTGTAAATTCTGTAGCGCACTTGAACTTTCTAGTAGAGTTATTTACTGCACTCAGAGTAGCACTTCCGTTCTGATCCAGAATAACAAGCTCTACATCCTGTGCGTACAGTTTTACAGACTTCTCATCTAGAGTGTAATTCATTAGCAGGTCTTTGTTATACTTAACAGCCATAGTCATGGCAGTTCCAGTATAAATGTACCCCGTCACATCCTTTTCGATACCATAACGGTAGAGATCATATGTAGGACCAACGATACAGGCCGAAAGGTGATCACCAGTAGCCTGACGCGTGACCTCCAGAAGCTGATACACTTCCGCTAACGGTCTTGTATAGTTTTTTGCCATATAATTATTTTCTTATTTAATAGTTACTTTGTCAACGAACTCAGATTAATGTGGACGCCGTTGTATCCACAGAGAAATCCTTTAATCTCTTTGATTCTCGAGCAGTAAATACTCTGTACTCGTACTCTATTTTAAACACTAAGGTGCTCTCATACCAGTGAGTATCATCATTACCTTCTGCTGTCTTCTTTGTAGGCTCCGATTGTGCTTGTAATTGGTAAATTCTTAACCAACTCCACGTATTAAAAAGCCTCTCAGACAGAGCAAATAAAAACATAGCACACATATCAGCCATGAGGCAACTTATGTGCGCATCCTTATCCAGGCATTTAATCGTGATATTAGTAGAAGCTATAGTAGCCAGCTCTGTAGTAGACGTATCCGGAGATTCGTTAAGATAAGGTTGCATTGCAGGCAGCTGATAAGCCACACCTTCACCCAAACTAATATAAATGCCAGGAATTAGTTCTGTATCACCTGGATCAAAATTTGTCTCTGGGGATATAGTTAAGATATTATCCGCACCGGGCGTGTTGTCATAAGAGTAGCAAGCTAGCTCTTCTCCGAAATCCGCCATCTTTTCAGGAGAAGAATACGCCCATCGCAATAATGAAGTAAATGCCCTTCTAAGCGTATTTAACGTAGGAGAAGCATCCTTATAACATCTGTGCCAGTCTTGCCAGCACGTACAATTTAACTTACTGTCTGCGGCCATGTTAATCTTCTTATCATTTCTGGATAGTTATCAGGAATAGGTACAGCATAGCACGGATCGTTATGTGCCTGCAGATTAATTACAGCATCGTACGCAACAGGAATTACAGACTTAACTAGCTGAGCTTTTACGTTATTACTTACGATCCATCTACGGTCTGTTGACACGTCTACAATCATATCCCCTGAACGAACAGGAGGGTGTGCTAAGAATACCGCATTTTGTACAGATTCGTCGTACAGACCAACGTCTAAAATATTTTCTCTCACTAAACGAGATCCTATAAATCTCACATAAGTAAGAAACGGTCTGTAATAACCTCCAGCGTAGTACTCCCCATAGTCAGGCTCAGAATCAGGATCACTCCCTTTCCCGTCCAGGCATGTAGCTGTCGTGCGTTGTCCTACATCATCTATATTACCAGATATAGGTCCGTTCTTTATACTAGGATAATACAGAACAGGAATACCATCCTGTCTAGCCTGTAGATATAAGGATCTAGTTATATTGTGAGCTATCCCGAAGGCCTTGCGCTCGGTAGGTGTGAATAAGCCCACCTCCTCACTCTCGTACTCCTTCTCTTCGGGAGTTCCTTCTCCAGTTATAGCGAGAAGCTTGTAAGCAGGTACCTGAATTTTATTCTTAATATTAAATCCTGTGTCGGCGTACGTATTAGTACCTTCTACCGGTGTTGTATTAAGTAATTCCCACTCAGCTCCACCATCCCACTTTCTATACACGTAGAACTTAGCGCCAGCAATAATAGGATCAACAATCCAGGATACTATTGCGGTGTGCTTATAGTGAGAAGGAAAAATTCTGATATCCCTAAATACGCGCATTAATAACTACCCCAAGCTAAACTTCTATTAATCTCGGCTTTTCTGTCTACAGCATCCCTTCTCCACTGTCCAGCGAGCTCCGCTTTAAGGGCCTTGAAAGCCTCTAGACGTGTTCTTTCTAGGTCCACCCTAACATCACCAGTCTGCCAACTCATAAGGTTCCTAGAGAGCTTGTGAATGGCTGTAGAGTATAAATTAGAAAGTACAGCATCTAGGAAAATAGATGTATTGGCAGGTAGAGCTCTGCCAGATACAAATTCCACCTGAGGAGGCAATTGATTGTATCTGGCAGCAGCCCTGTCCATAGCATGTAAAATTTCCTCGTCAGAGAAAAACTGATCACAATCTATAGAGTTATCTCCAGGAAATCTGTCCTGTAACTCTTCACGCACTAATTCAATTGTGATGTAGTTAGGCATAGCGATTTATTTAGTATAAACGACCGCCGGTCAGTCTCTCGATATCAGAGGTAGCTCTTGCTATATCTATAGTCTTTTCGTCTCTACGCTTGTTTAGAGCATCTACCTCTCTACTAAGAGATCTAAGCTCATTTGCGCGACGTACAGCATCGGCGTCAGTATCTCGTACACCTAAGAATTCAAGTGCTGAATTAACCGAATTCTCGAGAGCGTTCCTATCAGACCCATTAAATCCTATTCCTGACTGGTACGTGTCCTGACGTCTTGCATCCGATAGACGCTTAGATGCATCAGCACGTGCCTGTGCTAGTTCTTGGTTATTTATACCCACCTGACGGTTGTGAGCGTTAAGAGCATCATTAATTTGTTTATCTAGATCCTCTATCTGATGCCTAATTTCACTAGCACCATCACCACCGCTGCGAGCTCTTAGTGTAGCTGAGTCCGAAGAAGCTGAATTATCTCTCAGAGTACGCAACGATGTCATAAGTCCTTTACGCTTTTCTACAAGAGACCGTACGCTTTCAGGTAGAGCTGCTGAAGATCCTGCTGAGCCCGCCGCGCCTAGTAACGCAGCTTCTCCTGGAGTATAACCTGCGGTTCCAGGAATATTGTTTGGTGAGGCCGCGGATGTATACGAGCTCGAACCCCCAGGAGTGTATATGCTGGTAGAGATACCTGAGCCTGATTTACCTCCTTTACCGAATACTAGAAGTTCTGGATTACCTAAGTAGTCATTAATAGCATCGGCTATACTGGAATCGCTATTTGAACGCCAGTTCTGGAATGCGGTAAATCCTAATGCAGGAGGTAATGCTCCAAATACACCAGCGTGAGTTAAAGCTGCCAGATAATTTTTGTTCTTGGTGTAATGCTTAATAGGCTGAACCATGTATTTATCATTAATCCAGCTGATACCTTTACCTACTGGCCTGAGAACCGAGGTTCCGCTGCCAAATATAGCCTTACCAGCACCACCTACTACATTACCTGTACCTTTTATAAGCTGGCTCACACCCTTCCAGAAAGAAGGAGCTGCACTTTTCTCCATAGCAGAACTTTCAGCAACAAGATCTAACATAGCTGCTGCCTGCTTTTCATGAACACCGGCCTTAAAGCAGGTCTCTACAAAACCTTTAATATAACTATCTGTTAACTCTGCCATATCTATTGCATATTTTACATTAAAAAAATTATCTCAGCAAACCATTACAAGCTTGCTGAGATAATTAAGATTAACGGTTAGGTTAATTAGTATGCACCGATAGCACCGAAGTCCTTATCAGCTTGAGTAGCCTCGGCTCCGTTCAGTAAGCGGTGGTCACCACCAACACCAGCAACACCATCAACTAGCTCATCGAAGGTTACCTTCTGAACACCAGCCATATTGGCGATAGAAACACCCAGGATTTCCTTGCAGCTGAAGCGCAGAATGTCCTTGTCCTTCTTCACATACATGGTCGGCTTCTGGAGAACACCAGCGCGGCCCAGGTAGTTAGGTTCGGTGAATTCGTAGATGGCACCGTTAGGCACAAGGTCGGACTTCATGGTCACGATGAACTTGATGTCGGAGAATTCAGCGGTCTCGAAAGCACGTGAACCCTTCTTATTCAGTTCCTGTGAGAAGTCACCACCCATTTCATTACGACCCCAACGACGCAGTTCAGCGAACGTACGACGGTTGCAGAGGAATACGCCGTTCAGAAGGTCGTGGTCACCGAGCAGGAGGGTAGAAGATACCCAGTTGTTACGGTTCAGACGGCCAGCGTAACGTACGTTCTGCTGCAGACCAGTCAGCGGAGAAGGAGCACCGGCAATAGAACCTACGATCTTATTTACGCCAGCCATGAACTTGAAGTCCTTCTGACGAGACAGATCGCGCAGAGCGTTGTCGGTGATAACTTCGCGCAGGTCCATACGATAGGTGCGCAGGAAGTTAACGTCCTTGGTGAACTCAGGAGTAGTATTGCTGTAGAATACCAGCAGATACTTGTCACCGTAGTAAGGAGCGGTGTCCGGAGTATCGTCGAAGGAGATGGTCTTAGCACCCAGTGAGTCGGGTTCCATCTCGCAGATCATACCAGGATCTTCGCGATCAAGGAAGCGGTCCAGATCGGCGTTGGTAATGTCTTCGTGAGGGATGATAGCCGGGCTGAATGCATCTTCACGCAGCTTGCGGCGAGTCATCTTAGTAGCGGCCTCAGAGGCTTCTTTCAGGATACCATCACCGTGAGCGGCGAGGGCGTCACAAAGCTGCTGATTGAAGAGCTGAGGATTATCAATTTCGTTAGCCATAACTTAGTTATTTCTCTTTCTATTTGTTAATTTACTCAGCTAATTTTACAGAGCAGAATCCCAAATTACCATATAGGCGTTCGTGAACTTAGAGGTAGAGTCCACAGCCTTACCGATAGATTCCTGATCAGCGCGAGCAGCAACTTCACCAGTGTAAGCAGCCGCACGGTTACGACCAGAGTGAGTCTCGGCTACATAACCGATAACCTTCTCGCCCTCTGCAGCTGGACGGATAAAGCCCTTCAGGCTGCGTTCTACTCTTATGAGAGCACCTGTCGAAGCGTTAACGCCAGTCTCAGCCCATTCTTTTTCAGTATCAGCGCAGTAGGTCAGCGGAGTGCCAGCCTTATAAACAGCAGCTGTACCGGTAATAGCACTTGTGCTAGTAGCCTTAGTATAACGAGCGAAGAACGGAGTTGCGAAACGGAACTTACCGGAGCATAAGAGCCCGACAAGAGAGTCGGCAGCCATAACATCCCAACGCTCTACACCATCCTGGGCGAAAGCGATAAGGGCGTTATCAGCATTAGCAGGAGCACCAAGTTTCCAAGCATTGCCTTCAGTGTTGGTAGAAATGATCATACCGGGCTGAATTTCGTCAGGCATACCTTCGGTGTCCTTAACGACTGGGAGCGCACTAGAGAGCGTGGTAGGATTCTGAGGATCCCATCCGCGCATTACATAACCGCGAGGATACTCGCGCTTGTACGTACCAAGAATCATAATTATTTAGTTCTTTCTTATTTAGATCTCGTTGATTTTTTATATGAAGCTAAACTACGAGAGATTGCTTAGTTCCATAATCCACCTTTAGCAGCACGTAACCAGGCCTCATTTTCATCAGACTCTGTTGCGTTTAAGCTGTTAGAGGCGCTCTTAACACCCTTACCCTGACGAGCAGGTGTGTCAGAAAGTCTAATAGCATTCATAGCGATCTTGAGCATCGAATCAGGATCAACAGCACAAGCAGCGTATTTCTCGCGGTCTGCGGCCTTGATAATAGAACGATCCACAAGCATGTCTACGAAAGCTTCCACGTTTTCCTGTGAAGCTGACGCGACCTTCTGCAGCTCTACCTTCTCTACTTTAGCAGCGGCCTCCTTTAGGGAGGCACACTGCTGTTTGAGAGATTCGTTTTCTGCAGCAACCTTCTCACAGTAATCCTTGAGACCGTGGAAGGTTTCCGAGGCCATCTTCAGCATAAGGTCAGTCTTATCTGCGGGATAGTATTGAGTCATATGCTGTAAGATTTAAAATTTAGCCGAATAGATAACCTACGACGGAGGCTGCCTTAGCTACGCCCTCCTCGACTGCAGGATCCATGGGAGCTTCTTCGGCAGGCACCGGCTCTTCAGCACCGGCTCCACCGTCCATAATAGCCTGGGCGATAGCAGCGGCTTCGTCCTGACTGATCTCTCCGGAGGCTACAGCCTGCTCAAGATATGCTGCGATTTCGTCGAGAGTCACCTGACCGTCCTGCGCGGTAGCAGCTAAAATAGCTTCTGCCTCCTCAGGAGCGATCTCGCCAGACTGAACCATTTCCTGAATCACCTGGAGTACATCTTCGTCAGACATACCAGCTTCTTCAGTACCGGGAATCTCAGGGGCAGCTCCGGCTTCCATAGCCTGAGCGGCCTGTTCTCCGTCTACAGCACCCTGAGCGTAAGCCTGCTTCTCGATAGCGGTCTGGAAGTAGTTAAGCCATGCATTGTGAGATTCAGCACAAACGCTGGCCTGCTTAGCGAAGACATCTGCTTCAGAATCCTGAGCAGGTGTAGGCTCCTCGTGACTGCTTTCCTCTTCCATAGCGGAAGCCATCTTGATAGCCTGTTCGCGTGCGGCAGTGATCAGAGAAGCGGCCTCCTCCTCACCACAACGACGTTCCAGGACCTCAGCTACAGCCTGAGCACCTTCCTCGCAACCAACCATCATAGCACCAATACTGGCAAGCTTACGCATGATGTCTTCGTTCTGAGTAAGGTCAGAGGGCATGTCGAACTCGTGGGCTGCTTCCTTTACAGGGGCTGCAGGTTCAGCTACAGGCTCAGCGGCAGACTGCAGAGCAACTACGCTCTCACGAAGCATGTTAGCGATCTTGTCAAGGGGAGCGGTCGGAGTAGTAGCGGCCTTATCCTTGGCATCACCGTTAATAGGAGTGATGTAGTGTCCCTGACCTACGCCATCGGGGCTAGTCTCACCCATCAGATTATGACCCTTATCAGCATCGCCAAAATTGCTCTTGTTAGCGGGAAGCTGCAGCTTAGCACGATCGTTACCGTCGTGATGAGCCGGAGGAGCAACCACGCCCTGCTCGTTAGGATCCTTGATGCCCGTGAGTGCTTCTTCGTCGGCAGCCACCTTCACAGAAGCGCTCTTGACTCTCTCTCTGGCGGAGTTGAGCCAATCATTGAATAGTAGTGTATTTTTATTACTCATATTAGTTAAGTTTTGGTGGCTGCTTAATAGTACAGCCTGCTAAGAATTATTTTATATATATTTTAATCTCTGTCAAATACCAAAACGGAATTTGCACCAGCGATCATATCGTAAGTATTATCGTTAATAAAATCAGCACCTTTACGGTCTCTAATGTCGCATAAAGCTCTTACTTGATACTGTCCATAAGCATTAGCAAGAGCCGCGGCATCATTATACGAGACATTAGAAGCTGCAGCCTTCTGGAATTTATCTTCCACAGCACCTGGTATAGCGATCTTAATCACTATTGTCAACACGCGTTGCTTGACAGGTTCTGCCTCGATAGAGAATTTATCTTCTGCCTTATCCATAAAGTTCTGTACAAGATCTGCTCTCTTAGGATCCTGACAGCATACACGATCGCTAGATCCACAGAATTCAGACATCATAGAATGACAAGGCATCATAGTACTCATCATATCACGGAAGATACTCGGAAGCACTAAAGCTGCCTTCTTACACAGAGGGGACTCAGGAGCATTAACATCTCCAGAAACATACTGACAAAACGCAGGGAACGAAAGCACACATGCACGTTTAGCCATCTCACCGAATAAAGTACCTGGATTTACTGAGCGTACAAGGTCGAGCTCATCAGATGCTAATTTCTCGAGCATAGCAAACGGGTAACTTCCGTAACAAGCATTAGCTCGAGCGTCTGTATAGAAATTATTTGCATTCTTTACGTCCGCAATGTATTCCTCAGCGGAAGCCAACTTAGAAAGCACAAGATGTTCATCCAAGGCAAGAGTATTACCCAGATTTACACCTTCGATCATGGCTGCTACAGCACCAGGCACGCATACGTCAGAATCAGCAGAGGCAGCCTTGCACATGTGTGATGCTGCTTTTTCAACTTCACCACCATCTGCAAACATATACTCCAGGTGTCGTGCTATACGGTCAGCTGGATTCTTTACACGGGAGATATCGAAGAAAGTAGGCTCGTCATTATAAGCGAAAGCATACTTATTAAATCCTTCCATGTACTGCCCCATGTGATTCTTAAGACAGTCGCAATAATTAGCGATGGTCTTAGCTTCATTACCGCAGCAAGAACAACGATCGTTAGGAACGCGGCAAGACATAGAGAAGTTAAGAGCATTTCCCTGCTTGGCCATTTCGTATTCCTCCTCGGCCTTATTCTTATCCATGTGTACAAGAATTTCTACACGCTGCATACCCTTAGGATCGTAAGCTGCATACTTGATTTCACCGATAGACTTCTTAGGATCCTTATTAGCATGCTCACGGTACATCTTCCCATGCGTTACGAATGTATGAGCGCGTTTCTCTAACACATCACCAGAGAACCAGTCACCATTACGGTTAAATCCGTACTGATCTGAGTTACCCATACCGATAAGGTGGATAAGAACCTTACTGTCATCGGTAGGACGATACTCTTCCAGGAGACTCTTGTTTATGAGCTGTGAGGCGGCAGACTTAACTCCACTTTCAAGTTCGATGAGGTTTACCATAGCTTCGCCGTTAGCGGCTACAGCATTCATAAACTCTTCGTTACTGTCCTGATAAATAATTTTATCCATAACTATTATTCGTGCAGAGAACTACCAAACAGACTACCTATAGCACTACCTGTAGCATCAGCAATCTCTGGAAGAAGTAATCCACCTGCTGTTAATCCTAAAGCTAACTTATTCGTCTTAGCTCTGTGAATATACTTAGCAAGTGTATCTGGATTTACTTTAAGCTTATTAGCTACAGATTCTACATGCTTATTCTTGCCGAGTATATCCCTGATAGCATTAGCTGTATCATCTATACCAGTTAGCTTGTTATCCTTGATAGCTGCCGGATCTACACCTGTATCTGTTATCCATTCACGAAGAGCCTTTGTATCTTTACCCCAGGCTTTTTCTATAATCTCCTTTTCTGCTGCGTTGTTGGTAGGATCATTCAATACCTCTATCAGACGCGTCTTATTCATAGGAGTATCACCGAATACTTGCTTTATAGCCTTATCGTTCTTCTTATTCTGCAGCATGATACCTCCTCCAGCACCAGCTGCCAGGCCTAGTGTGCGCACAGGAGCCGAGTGTATAGCAGCATGCATAGGCGACTCATCATCTTCAGGTAAAGCTGTTTTGAGTTTATTAATACCGTAACTACCAGCTCCAAATGCAGCCGAAGCTAATCCGCCAGTAATCAAAGCATTCTTGAGGCGCTTCTTAAATTTCTCTGAGGCAGAATCGGTTTCATCAACATCAGTAAACGCAGCGCCACCGAGAGCTCCCAGACCACCAGTGGCAGCTAGACCTGTAACAATACCAGGATTTTCTTCGATGAAAGCTTTTGCTTTGTCTAGTAATTGAGATGCGAGCTTATTCATATTAAAGGCTATATTTATTACGTTCTACGTTAGAGCGTGCGAGATCATTACTTAATAACTGTCCTTCTAACTTAGATACGTCAGCTAGAATATTAACGGGCACTGATCCATACTGCAAGGCTTCCTTAAGCGCAGGTCCCATCTTTCCTGGATCTGTGGCCAGTGTTGGGCTTACGCTAGCGATAGTGTTGAATAATTCGCGCACCTCTGCAGGATCAGCCTCTGAAATAACGTCGTCAGACAGCATCAATTGCTGTAGTGTGGTATCCATCTGAGCCTGACGTATTGCATTGTCGATAGTCTTTGCGCGAGTGTCGCTCTTAGGTCCGATGTAGTTAAGAAGTGCCTCTAATTCCTTTACAGGTTTAGTATTTAAAATATCTTCCTGCTCCAGTGCAAACTTATTAGCACTCATAGCATCAATAAGGGCGGTTATATCCTCGACAGGCTTTGGTGTATAGTCTTCACCCTCGTCCTCTTTACTCTTCTTAGGAGCATCTTTGTCATTATTCGTGTTTGAAGGAACAGCATTGCCGCCTGCTGCCGGAGCATTTCCCCGCTGAGCTTGCGCTCTATTTCTATTACGTCTATTAGGCTGTGCTACAGCAGGAGGAGTAGCTGGTACTACTACAGGGGCAGCTTGAGCAGGTGCTGCCGGTACAATTACTACTGGCTGCTGTGTAGATACTTTTTCAAACATATCCTGCAACTCTGCGATCTCTTTGGCTAATTTAATAATGCCGTGACGATCGCAGGCAAGATTTCTAGTAAAGGCACGCTTAGAGAAATCCTCGTAAGTGTCGTAAGAATGATGTACATTTTCAAAATATTCTTCTACTGCAGCAATTACGGCAGCAGACTTCTCTCCTAATATATCTGTGATATCTTCGGCAGCCTCAGCCCAACGTCCGTCATCAGGTGTAAGTTTATATTTGATGGAAGCGCACTTCTCTGTGATCTCCATAGGAATCTCGAAAAGAAGCTGATCAATAGTATCCTGAGCCAGTCCCATCTCATAAGTTCCCTCTATAAGAGACTTAGTAGAAGCTGACTTATTCCACTGCCAAGTATTAGATCTATCAGAAATATCAATCTGCATTTCTTCCTGGTCCGTATCATCTACAGTACCGCTAGCTATCTGATCGAAAACAAGCTTACTCAGATCAGGTAAGGCACTAGCAGACTTAGTAGTAGTTAAACAAGCTCCCCAACCGTCCGCATCATCGAACAGGCTATCAACCTTTTCGTGAACTTTCTTTGACTTATTAGACAGAGTCTTCTCCGGGGAGTACGTGGCGTACTTAGAGATTAGACTAGGAACGTCTACAATTTTGAACGAATCGCCGCGATTAGCCTGTTTCTCTAATCCAACGATAGTCTTCGCCGTGTTAAAGGTCTGACCTAGTTTCTCCAACTGTGCCGGGGATAGATTGTGTGCCTCAGCGCACTTCAGCATTGTTCCTTCCGGATCCTTAGAACTAATGATATCCGGCATTATGGAGTTAAGAAGATTGATAGTTTCTCTCTGATTCACAATTTAATTATGTTTGATTTTAAATCCAATATCAAATTAAGAGTTATTAACAGGTGTTACAGGTAATACATTCATTGCGCGAGCCGCAGAGATCATCTGAGCCTTCTGCTGACCCAGACGAACAAGTTCTCGATGTACAGTATCGCCAAGTGTAAGTGTACCTGCATTTCTATTAATTTCTCCATTACCCATTTTAGAAGCCTGCATGGACAGACGTGCATTAGTGATCGGTACAGCATTTTGACGCTGATGCATCCAACCATAAGAAGCGTACAAGCATCCATCCGCCATAAACATATCATCCAGCATACTGGCACCTTCGGCTGCAGATTTACCCGCGTAAGGATTAGGACCTAAACCAGCAGCGTACAATACATGACTATAACCATGCACATAACCAGCACGAAGTAAAAGATCAGATAATCCAGTATTCTCCAGGTAACTCTCGAATGCTTCTGTAATACGACCTTCAGGGAATACGAGATTTGCTATATACGAGTGATCTTTCTTTCTATCTATTACATTAAAGAATAATTTCTCGTACGCTTTAACTACATCAAGAGGTATAGATAAGTTTTCAGCAACAAACTCACAATCCACCTTATCTGATATTAAAAGAGCTCTTACCTGGTTTCTTGTATTAGCCCTTGTATCCGTATTTAGAGAAAGGGCTCCAGATATAACAGGATCGTCTGCTCCTAAAATATATCTGTAAGCCCTCCATACTATTAAATCATCTCCTCTAAGAATTGCTGGAAAGGGAGTATCCGCTGCTGCCATATCTGCTGCAAAATCCCAACCAAATTGCAAATTCTTATGACACTCCGCGTAGTGAATAATGTCCGAAGCATTCTGTGGAGATAATCCTTTAATATCCGAACAAGCACTTAACCTCGCCGCATTCTTGCTACGAGGTTTATACCACGCTAATTGCGCTATAGTTTGAGCCTGCATTAGATTTAGTCTAATGCAGGCTCAGATTATGTCAAATTAATTTACTGATTTTCGAACTTAACGTCAGCCTTCTTGTTCTTTTCTGCCTTTCTGATCAGTTTAAGAAGTAAGGCTCCAAGTTCTTCGAAGTTAGTGTCAACTTCTGCTTCGAGACTAGCCATATCATCTCTACCGTATGCCTTCTCGAAATCGTCAGGTCTCCAATGAAGAAGGAACTTAGTACGACCAAGCGCGTCCACACCCTCTTCCAGCTTAGGAATATACTTATCAATCATAGTGATAGCGTTAAACGTATCAGCTAGTGTACCGATCATTCCGTGCTCAAACACGTGTGGCAGGTGATAAGTGTCAGCCAGTGCGCGAAGATCTTCTGGAGCTGTAGTAGCTACCGTAAGATCTGGTAACCCTGTAGCTGTAGTCGGATTCATCATATCTCCTATAGCAGATGCTGGAGACATTTCCTGATCTCCCTGTACACGAAGTTTGTACTTCTTAGTAGGCTGCATAGGAATTCCAAACTCAGAGTCGAACTCATCGTCGAAAATAGGCCTATCGACTAAGGTGAGACGGGAAGCAATCTTCTCTGTAGGTTGTAAGTAGAACTCATTAGAGCCAGCCTTATCAACATAATCAAGCATTGTGTATGCGGTATTTGCTGACATTCCCATATCACGTGCCATCTTTACGAGAGCCTCCAAGCGACTCATACGTTCAGATTTGTTACCCCACGAATCACTGAACACATATGCTTTCTTCTCCTGATTCACCGAACTCTCCACCTTAACCTTTGTGGCGTGGAACTTGGAGAACAACCAGTTGTTAAGTGTACTGTGAGATCCTATAGTTCCAAGTTTATCAAACTCGTAGTGCCCTCCCTTACTCCATGAATCCATTTCATGTCCAAACTTTCCTGATACACGCACAAACTTGGCGTCTGCACCGAATACACCATTAACAATCTCAGACTTATCGATATCCCTGTTAATAATAATATCCTTTGTATCGTGCTTAGAAATGTACATTCCTGGAGTCCAGTAGCGAGTAGATACTATCTCGGCCTTAGTAACACCATCAACAGTCTTTGTATTAAGAACGGCAATAGGTCCTACGAACTTATCGTTTACGTATACAAAATACGCATTACGTGGTTCTACCGTGTTACGCAGCACTCCGCTATCTTTAAGTTCTCCTGTATAGATACCGTATACATTCTTATTAAACTTAGTGATCTTACCATCCTTAATAGCCACCTTATCAGGAACTTCTCTATTCCAATCCCTACCACTGCAGCGGCAGATAGCTGGCCTATCACAATAAGAAATATCGTCATCCTCCCCAACAACAATATCGCTGATAGGAGCAACAATAACATTGTCGATGAAATCTCCATCGGAAGTAAGAAGACTATATACACCAGGAGTATCTGGAGCAGTTACATTACCAGGAGCTTCTTCGTAAACTACGGACATTGTCTCTGCTGGACGAGTATCCTTGATATAGAATCCGTCTGCAAAGTACTTCATGCTAACGCTAGCAGACTTCTCTAGTTCATCTGTAGCGTAATGAATCTCCAGACCTCCCTCTTCCGTAGAGGCTTGTTTCTCCTCGTAATTGGAAGGGAACAGGTCGGCAGGGTTCGGATAGAGGCCCGCAAGCGCGTCGGCAAATTTATATTCAGAAGCAGCCTCAAGAATAACCTCAGAGGCAACCTTACCAATACCAGGCTCTTTGAGGAATTCCTTAAGTAGTCCTTCAGATGATGCCTGCTTCTCTACAGCATCCAGCATCATATCCCACTGTGAGGAATTATCTGGAATATCAGTAAAGAAAGCTTGCTTAAGCATCACAGCGTAGTCTTTATTCACATATACTTCCAGACCTTCAGCTTTAATAGTAGTAGCCTCCCCGCTCTGAATAGCTTCGGCTGCTTGTTTTGACAGGTAACCAACTTCCGCATCATCGAGAGAGATACGGATAGTACCGTCGTCAGCAGAAGCCATCTTAAGGACGCTGCAACCATTACTAAGCTTAGGTTGCTGACCTGGTTTGGTATCCAGACTCTTCTGAATCTCATACACTCCGCGAATTTTATCGCTAGCTGTGGTTACAGGTTTAACCTCGCAGCAGCAACAAGTGCAATCGTCATCACAACAAGTATCGCTAGAAGCAGCTTTTCCCATACCCTTGGCTGGATTGAAAGAAAGACGTTGCATCTGTACCAGCGGAGCTGATTCGTTCAGTGATGATTTAGAACGACTCTTTCCGTCTCTACGTTCTATAGACTCAATCAGATAAGAAGCCCATTCCTTATCCGCAGGAACGAACATCTTATTAGCAGAACGATAAAGAAGAGGTCCTTTAATTTCTCCGTTAATAAAGAACACAGGAGCAAAGATGAGATCCTTATCAACTCGGAAGGCAAATACACCAACCATACGAGTATTCGAATCATTCTTCTTAACAATTTCGAAGCCGATGCGATACTCGTCCTTCATAAGATCTCCCACCTTATTTTCTACGAAGCCTGATGCCTGGTCACTGAAGGCTTTCTCAATGTCCAGGTCATTGGCGGCCGTCATAGACGCCTGCTTTCTCCAATCGGAACTAATAAATGGATTCATAATTTAGATTTTAAACTGTTCTTAAAATATCAGCGAGAGCTTTATCCTTATCGGTATCCCCAGTACTGGTAAGAGGACGCCCTAAAGTTCTAGCAAGTTGATCCAATGCTTGAGAGCGGTACCTAGATGCTGCTGTATCAGGAGAAAACAGATAACCTAGACGATCAGTAAACTTCATATTAGCCAGAGCATCAGAAGTAGCGTCAATAGCCGACCGCGCTCCCTGGGCTGCGGAATCAGCATAACCTTTTGCGATGCCCTCCATACCTTTACCTACTCCTGTCATTGCGAGACCCATAGGAGTCGCATAACTAAATGCAAGGTTCGCTGGAGAGTATTCATTCATCGTAAAATGATAAAACGGATTAATAGCGTTAGCACCGTGTAACAATTTATACGCAGTAGTATCAGTGCCTCCGTCTACCATCTGAAACGGCATCTCTAGCATACCTCCGCCAAGTCCAGCATACGCCGTATACTTGAGACCCTTAGAAACAGCTCTACCTGGTTTGTAGGATGGGAAGGCAGCATTTAACTCATTCGTACCGTACCTGTTAAGTTTAGCGGCCCAACGGCGCATAATACGTGAATTATTATACGCCTTGCCTGCAAGATCCCCTACTTTTCCTCTGAAAGTGTCAGAGCCATACCTCTTATAATGACCGCCGAAGCCAGGGTCATCAAGTACGCCTTTGTATCTTTTGCTATAGTTTACAACACCGTCAGGGTCTATATATAGCCCGTCAGGTTTAAGAGCCTTGGTGGCCTTGCCTGTTAACCACTTCCACTGAGATCCTACGAAATCGTCCGCAATATTAAGTGCTCGACCTAGAGCCTGCGCGCCGAGACCTACGATACCTCTGCCAAGCGTCCGCATACAATACCTATCAATAGTTAACCAATTAGACCACTGAGATCTCCTGTACCGAACAAGTTACCTAGACGAGACAGGAAACTGTCATTAGCACGCTGCAAGCGTTGACGGTCCAAAGCTTCACGTAATTCATAATAACGCTGAGCTATCTGAGATCCCTCTTGCCTACCAGATCCGTTACCTATACCATAACCTATACCAGCACCTCCGGCGGCTCCTGCAGCTACTCCTCCACCCACAGTAAGATAAGGATGCTCCTTCATCCACGCTGTTATGTTATTCCACATACCAGGTTCAGAGGCAGCGTCAGCTACTTCTTTGGCAGCGTCAGAAGCCTTACCGGAAGTAGAAGTATTTCTTACAGGCTGTTTATATTTAACAGGGCGAACAGTTCCTGCCGCACTGCGTACTTGCTCCATTGTTTCAGGTACTGCCCCAAGTTGCTTGTGTGATTTAAGTCCTTTTGCTAACTTATTTTGCACAATTCTAGCCGCCTGTGTCGGATTATATCCTGCTTGTACAAGCTTATCGACCGCCGCAGCATACTCCTTCTTACCCATAAGTTGCTCGGATAAAGCTGCAGATTGTGCGGCGTGCTGCTTAGCATACCTTGCGTTAACAGTACCGCCAGGAGCGCCTGGGCTTCCTTTCGGCGCATGTTTAGCTACATTTTTATAAGAAAACATTCTAGCCCCAGGCTTACCTGCGAAGCGTCTGACAGCCTTCTGGATCGCCTGCTTCTCCATGCAATGCTCAATGTAATCCAGACGCGGACTAGCGTACTTTAAAAATTCCACAATGTTATCTGACTGAGTCATGTTTTTATTTTATATAGTTTTAGTAAATGTGTCGAGTTGGTTTAGAACTCGCCAGTAGTCGTTACATTCTTACCAAAATTTTCACCAACTGCAAGACGAGGACGGAAGTCAGGATTAGATATTACGTTAGTATCATCCCCTCTAGTAGCACTCTCATTAAGCTGCTTAGCAATACTAGATGTAGCAAGAGATGCCATCCAATCAGGATTAGTATGAGAAGCTGTACGTAAACGTACCATATGAGGAACAAATCCTGGAGCAATATCATCTACTAACAGAGAGTCGTACTTATTCTTTGCCAGTTTCTTCGCCACTGTAGGCGTTACTCTCGTGCCTACGGTGTAATGCAAATACGGTTTCTGTAAGTATTTACCTACAGCCTCCTTAGGTGTAACCTCTCTAGCCGTTTCCGGTACTTTATAAGTATTCTGCGCAGCATTATAATCTACCACATCGTCTGGTAGATAAGACCCCATTCCTTCCGGATCAGTAATCTTGATATGGCGAATAGCTCCTCTTGCAAGTACCTCTGTGTTACGTCTGTCTGTTCCAGCACCAGAGTCCTGCAGCATCTGATGAAGACGTTCTGCGTAATAAAGCTTGCCCTCTCCTAAACCCTTCAGGCGTACAATATCCTCCGGATCAACAAGTCCCTCCGCAAGCTGATCTCCAGCCTCCACCGTATCTCCAGGTTTTACGTAAACCTCATGTCCTGGTAATACGTAGTGCTTCTTATCGTCAACAGTAACGAACATACCTCCCTGAGGAGCTTCTTCTACGCTTGTCACCTTTCCGTCAATTTCGGATACAGCACCACGATCTTTGAAAGCTTCAGGTGACTGAGTGAACTGAATAATAGTACCGAGACCAGAATAACTCTTCTTACCTGCAGACATACCAGCTGTGTGTTTTGCAGAATTGGATGTGATAATACCACCAGCCAGCACAAACAGGTGATCCGAATGGTCTACCTCAATATCCCGGCAGTGTGTATCTTTTTCCGGGGAAATAGATACAATAACACCAAGACCTCTATCAGTACAGAGAGAAGTGGAGGGAGATTCCACTAATTCCTTTACAGGCACAATGTCTCCGTATTCATTGAGGAATTTATGGTCCTTCGTACAGCTCACCTCTACTTCCTCAGTGGTCTCGAGAAGCTTTATAGTGTACACTCTGGTCTTACGAATACCCTGATCGTAGGTATTAAGGACCTTCACAGGGAAGGTATGGCCTGCTTTGTCAGCCCCCAGTACCATATCACCCACCGTGATATCCTTAATGGGCTTTACAGAGCCATCAGCCATGCTTACAGGTTGTAACTCATTGATACACAATGCCATCTGTGTAATAGGCTCGCCTACCGTCGAACTGGCTAGAAGACCTATAGAATCTCCTACTTTGGGCATTTTACTACCGTTGTAGAATCTACCTACACAGTGAGCGCATAGACCATTAGGTACACTACAGGTCTGAGGCGATCGAACAACGACGCTGTCTGCTCCAGCTTTCTTAAGTTTATCTAACTCATTACGACCAATCACTGTACCTGCCTTAAGTCCGTAAGCATCCTTAGCAAGTACACGTCCACGCATTGATTTGTCGTCTATAGACAATTCAATACCATTCTCGGTACCACAGTCCTCCTTACGAACAACCAGGTCAGCGGACGATGACGCTAACTGTTTAGCTAAGTCTCCTCCCTTGGCTGTAGAAGAGTTGGATGTAATAAGTCCGTTTGCGAGTACAAATAGATGGTCCGGATGATCTACCTCAATATCCATGCAATGAACTTTACCTGCATACTCCTTCTCAAGGAACATGGCTTTGGCATAAGGATTGTGGTCCTTAATAACTATCTTAGATGTCTCTTCTACAAGTTTAGCCCGCTTAATCCCGGGAATGTAGTCTGCAAAAGTTTCACAGAACTTAATAACATCTTCTGCACGCGAGATTTCTAGAGCATACAATGGATGAACACGTTCCTCTGTAGAAGAACGGAACCCTCCTATATTAGTAGGCTTCTCAAATCGGCTGGAAATGCCAAAGCCGTACATTAGAGCCTCACGAAGATCCTTTAAGCAGTCTTCGCTAGTCATTCCAAATGATATGCCAACCTGTATTCGATCTTTTCTACCTGACAGTGTTGAGAACACGCTACCGTCGGCTGCAAACAGACCAGCAATAAGATTCTTCATGGACTCTTCGTCCCATGACTGCCAGCCCGCGGGGAATCGCTTCTCCCAGGCATAATGTCCCAGAAGGCCATAATCCCTTAGCATTTGGTTTCTATCCATCAACGAGCCTGCTACGAACCCTTGCACTCCTTTAACAATGCTGTTATTCTGCGTAGGATTGTAATCTGCCTTAGTAATATTCCAGGTAAAATTATCACCGCTTGCCTTCTTAATCTTCTGTCCTAAAGCCGTCAACTCAGGCGTTATTTCTTCGATAAGTTGAGGATCAGCACAAGAAAGAGTACAATGCGTGTGATTACCTGTCAGACAACCGTCCCCTATAAGTAGGCCAAGTATTCGAGCCCAAGGTTCGTTCTTGTTTCCGAACAGACCTCCTTGTGGTAGAAGAGGGTTATAATCGCTTGCACGAGAAGCCCTTTTAAACTTAGAGGCTGTATGTATCTCCTTGTTATGGCGATCCCTCCAAGTAGGAGCAGGACCATTACCTCGACTATGCAGACTTCTCTTCCTATTATACTCACGAGAAGAAATGACCAGGAACTTGTGATCCTCTGTGCAGATTACATGTACATCATTTAAAGCGATCTTAGAATTGGAGTAGCGGAATGTGTACTTATAGCATTCCTTCTCCCCCTGATCAAATACATTAAGCACCTTTACAGGGAATACATGTCCTTCTTTGTCCGCCCCCAGTACCATATCACCCGGCTGAATATCGCAGAGCTTCTTTTCGCTAAGATCTGCCATCTTCACAAGTGATTGATAATCAAGACATTTGGTGCTAATTACCGAACTGCGAGCTCCATTGGTACTAGCCAGGAATACAGCAGGACGAACACCCTCAGCAAACGACTCCTTAGAGAATACAGGGACAACTCTACCCTTATAGTCAGAGAATGTTCCTGGAGTAGCCACCATGGCTTTTAGCTGAGCACCCTTACCACGAGCACCAGACAATACCGACATAGCGATATTATTACGCTGCTCTAGCGAAGACTTAGCGTTAGCTTTTTCGATCAGGTCATTATACTTCTGCATAATGGCTATACGATTACTCTCAAAGTCTTTATTCTTAGGTAACGCCTTAATAGCAGCCTCCATCTCCTGGAAATAAGGAGTTCTGTCGAAAGGAGCAGTGAGATCGTTAAGAGTAATTGTTTCTCCCTGATAATAAGAAGCTTTTCTTCCTATATCAGAGATCTTTTTTTCAACGTCAGCAAACTGATCTGGGTGCTTAAATGCTACAGCATGTAAGATTTTATTCAGACTCTTGATGTCGTAAGTCTGATCGTTATTACGCAGATCAGGAGGCAGGACGCTGTTGACAAGTAAGTGAACTGCCTTCATCTCTTTGTAATTTTAGTAAGAAGCCTTGATGCTCTGCAGATACACGATAGTATCTTCTGCCACCGCTTCAGGGAACTTAACACGAAGCCACTTAAACGGAGCTGGAGCGCAAGATACGAATTCACCAACACCAATATTGAACCAATCATCATCGGTGTCTAGATCTGGCTCTGTAACATTGCTCACCTGGACGCACATAGTGGAGTTACTAGGACAATGCACGGTAGTCATGTAAAATGAGCTGCGGAGAATAGTAGTGCTGTACTGTTCGCCAGCTCTAAGCAGGAACTTCACCTCTTCTTTAGGCGCCAGAGTCTTATTCAAAATATTTTTAGGCATGATTTTATTATATATGTAGATTGCGAAAATAGAATATCAGAGATTAACCAAGCTTAAGAGCATCCTCGGTCCCTAGCTTATACATAGCACCGAACGTACGTACAGCATAGTAATACGTATTACGCTGAATAAGATTGGCCCCATCCTGCTTCATTATATTTCTGAAAATAGAATCGATCTGCCACCACTTAATATTTATAGGCAGACCGCATTTCTTTACCTGGTACATCGCATCATGGAAGAGACTTGCTCTCATATTCCATTCTGCGTCCACCGCTTTAGTACAACCGTCCCAGCTATAACCCTTCTTAATGATAAAGTAATGTCCTAACGCTTCCACGTAGACCTTACCGTCTTTAGTACCTACCGCTTTAAACTTTCCGAAGTCTATACTGGGCACGTAAATATAAGCATCATCTGTCAGAGTATATTTATAGCGGAACAGCTTCGAGCTATCCTCGTAAGAGATTCCGTGATGTGATACTACTTCTGGCATAACATTAAATATTGTATACTTACTATTATATGAGTTTTTATAAGCAATTGGCTAGATTCGAGAAATTGATCGAGGCCGGGGAGCATCTCCCAATAAACAACAAGGCCAAGGTCGCAGTAATGAATGCTCACGATAACCAGGCTGCAGCAAAGAACCTGGTAAATCTCGTAAGCAGGCCTAGGGCGCGTAGAGAGCTGAAGAGCATAATGGATAATAAGCCTTGGTGGGAACGGCTATTGTATCGATTAGATCCTTACTCTCATCTGAACGAGCAGTACAAAATTATCAGACAAAACAACACTCCAGCTATCCGAAATTACCATCGCGATATCGAGGGTGTTAATAAAGCCATAGAGCACTACAACAAGCAGATAAACAATATCTTTGATGTTGTAGATGATAAAGCTATAAACTCTCTTGGTAAAAATCCAACAAGATTAAGAACGCTGAAGGTAGGAGAAGAAGTTCCAGGAGTACCTTGGTGGGGTGCTATTGAGGTTCCAAATCCTAATATGGTTGCGAACTCCAAGGAGTTCCTGAATCTACCTAAATATCTACGCAACGCTTATGACGCTGGTCATTCTGTAAATCCAGCAAGCGGTTACAGGATGAAAGATATAATAGCTAAAAACTATAACAGGTAAAACAAATAGGGCGGCCAAAAAGGTCGCCCTGATAGTTTCTATAGATACAGTAGAATTACTTCAGATCTAGCCTGTAGTACAGCTGGTAGAAACAGTTAAGAACATCGTCCTGCAAAGATACAAGCGGAGAAATATCTCCCACAAGACCGTCGCTAGCTTTCTTAAACTGATCTTCTAACTCTTTAATAGCTTCGAATACTCCGTCATCACCTGGCAATACGAAGGATACCTCCTGATTTGCTAACGAGAGTTGATGTCCGAGTTTTCTTCTATAGTAGCCCTGCACGCATTCCAGGAATGAATCCAGCGACTCGTTGAGGTCATCAAAGGCTTCGTCTAGTGCCATGTGCTTGGCATAGCTACGAGTCTTTACGTGGATTGCTTTAATATTAGAAGCGATAGATAAGATTTTGGTAAGCTGAACCTTTTTAGAATCAGCTGCCTGCTTTTCTACGCCACCATCTATATATGTAAGTTTGCTAAATAGATTTGTCATATTATTTTAAAAATTATTTATAATCATCGCTATCTCCTGAAAAAAGATCGCCAAAATAATCAGGCACCCACTCTCTCCAAGCTTTGCGTATATCATCCCATGTAGAATGATCTACATCTGAAGGTAGAGTACCCTCATCTTCGGCATAGCCAAACTCGTCCACAATCTCGCCTCTACTATTGATATAATAACCAGGTGCTCCAGGTAGTGGTTTAAATCCTAATACTGCGGCCTCTTCCGGTGTAAACGCTTTAGCACTGTCCTCCTGATAACGTTGCTCTATATTATGCTTTATGTCGTTACCGTTAGCGCCGAACCAATTAGTGTCCGCGCGAAGTATCTTAGCGTCTACGATATTACCTCCGCGAGTACGCCATGGTTCTCCATTACTCTTATAGAGCGTACCACTCATGTCGCCAGGTTTATAATAGATACCTTCATAGTCCTTAATTGGAACAAGACCGTCGGCTACTTTATTTCTATTCTCAAGAGCTCTCGATCTAAAATCCCATGCAGGAGATTCTACGGGAGGCTCTTCGGTAGTTGATCCTGCGGCGGGCGCGGTGGCGGGTGCTGCAGCGGGTGCAGCTGGAGTTGTGTTTGATGTGGTTGGTGCTGTTGCGGGAGCAGGAGTTACTTCTGGGCTAGGTGAAGAAAGTTGCTGAGGTTGTGCTGCCCCGAGCGACGGTAGCGTAATAGCTAAGCCAGGATTATTTAGCAGTGAGCGATCTGAGGTACTAGTGGGTAATCCTAAGGTTGGTTCCCCTCCGAGTGTCAGCGGTCTATTACTTGGCGTACCAGCAACCGATGCTATATCTGTTGCACCTAAAGCCGTAACTGGAGATTGTGCGACAGACTGCGGTGCTGCGGTAGGTTGTGGTGTTGCAGTAGGCTGTGGTTTTGCGACAGGTGCCGGCGTATCTACATGCTGCCATCTATTAAACGCTTTACCTCCAGCCGCTAACTGAGACTGATCAGCTGCCCATTGGTTAGCCAGTGCAGTAGCTCTCGCTCTCGCTTCGTTTAAACTTACACCTTCCTGTTGACGTATAGCTGTAGTAAGAGAGGATCTTACATTATTATACGCAGCATACTGCTCATCAGTGAAGTTAGCACCACTAATATTAATGTGACCATCTCCCTTTGCAGACCAATCCACACCATTTCCTGTATCGACCGCATAACCTCCCTTAAATACTGTAGGAGCAACGCGCCCATTTCTATCTCTTCTTACCAATTTAGGACTATAAGATGTTGTTTGCGTGGAAGCGGCTTGCGCTGGCTGCGATGTAGAATTTACGTTAGGGTTGCCTGTAGAGGGGTTGGCAGTCCTGGCGCTCCTGGCATCGCGCCGAGCGTACCCACGTTCTGCTCCGCCGAATGTAGTGTTTTCACTAAAGTCTCCATGGCGGAAATGAACAAGCCCATTATCTCCGTGCGTTGCCCAAATTCTCGAACCGCGGATTCCTTGCCTATCCGAGTCTGTATGATCTCCGTTATTATAAGTCGTTAAATAATTACTATGCCAAGCACGTTGCTGATCTCGCACACTATTTATAATATGCTGTCTAGCCTTGGCGGCTTGCCGGCTGGTCATAGTACCTCGTGCTACAGCGTCGTCAAGATCCCTTGTAAAATTATCGTAAGCAAAATTATATTGATCTTTACCTGCACCGGCCTGATCGGACAAATGATTATTAAAATCTTCACTCCAACGTTGCTGGTCAGTCATACCTGCTCTGCGCTTTTGCTCAGCTTCATAAGTAGCATTTGCCCTAGCAGCTGTTTGCTCCTTCGCCCTATCGGCATCAGGTCCTGTAACAACACGTGGGCCGGCGGCCGTGGTCTGCACATCTGCGGCCTTCGTAAAAAAATTAAATAAACTTTGCGATCGCATATTCTCAATTATAAAGATGTGCTAGCTAAAAAGAAAGACACCCGGGAGGACCGTAGTCCTCCCGGATATACTGATTAATAAATCACAGGAACAATCTCTCCGATATCGCATACACGACACCTTACACCATCTACCTCGAAGTCTTCCGAACAGTGATAATGCCCAAAATAAATACGCTCTGGCTCAATATCCTTAAGAGCATTACTCCAGTACGTCTGTTCATCCTCAAGATCCTTAAGAAGGTTCTCATCCTTCTTGCAGCAATCAGCAAAGAACCCACAGTCCGTTCCAGGATCATCTGTGATGTGTGGCGGTCTGGGTCCACTATGACTAAAGATAATAGAGTACTTCTTCTTATCCTCTAACTTATCCAAAGATGGTGTGGCCTCATCAGAAAACCAACACCAGTTACGCTCCCATCGATAACTACGATCAATAGATACAGCGCCAGGTATAACGATTGCCTGTTTACCATTCGGGAATACAAACTCGTCAAGGTCCTCCATAATATAAACATTACTTAACTGAGGATCTTCCTTCTGCCAGTGATGACTGTAAGCTTTAGGGTTGTCGTGATTACCTCGGAATAAGTAGATACGAATATCTCTCTTAACGGCCTTCTTATTAGCAGCTCGATAATCATTCGGAATTCCCTTGTTTACAATACCACAATCTCCCAGGAGAATAATGTCGGAACCATCCGGGAAGTACGTCTTGGATGTTGATATCGACAGGGAGTGCATTAGAGATTGCAGATTACCGTGCATATCTCCAATCACGAATACATTGTCTCTAAGTTGAAATTTCATAACTGTAGTTTACTTGGTATTTAAGATATGACAAATAAAAAAGAGTGCCGGTCGCTTTCTTACCGACACTCTGAATGCAAGAATAAAGCAGCAGATTAATAATGTATTATTCTGTTACTTTTGATTTGGTACTCGGGATAGAAGACACCCTTTCTCAATTATATATAGCACACACGCTCAAATAATTTCACCCTATCGGACACAACCGATAGGGTGAGTGCTTATTTTTAACTAGCAGATGTTAATTACTCATCAAGAGCATCATCTTTCTCTTCAACAGACTGAGTAGCTGCGCCAGATCTGAATCCTGCTGCAAGATAACGAAGTTTAGCATGGTAATGCTCTTCATTCTCACTCACAGAATGAGCCTGGTTAATATATAGTACTGCAGCCTCTACTACCGGTTTGACGTCGGTAGTGGTGTACTCCTTAAGAGAAGTACTTACTAGATCTACAAGTGTCTTTGGATCGGTTGTACGTGCCTCGATAGCAGCATCGATTATATCAGCGGCCTTATCGAACGCTGGAGCTAAAGAAGGATTTAATTCTACAGCTCCTGTTACAGTCTGGCTGGCCCCAATCTGGATTAACGTATTATTTACATTATCGTCCTTGATTATACCAGTTGCTCCGAGAATAGCTAAACCTACACCCAGAACAATACCGAGCACCCAACTCTTCCAGGTAGATTTCTTATTAGTGTCTGTTTCCATACTTAAATTATACACTAACCATTCATTAATTCACCTTCCACAATTATATAATTGTGGCCAAAAATTTTACCTGATGCTCTGGCGTACGGATACTCTGTAGCATTCTCCGGAAGAGTTTGTCCTGGACTACAGTAGTTCCATTCGGCATTTTGCAATACTCCTGATATAGTTGGCAATGTGTCTCCGGGCATCTTGTAGTGCGTTACTATCAGCTTGGTCTTTAACGAAAGAAGTTTACCTGCGCCGGCTCCATCTTTTCTCCAAATTCTAACGTTTCTACTAGTGCCGCTTTCAGCTGTAATTGTAGGGCCTGAGGATGGTTCTCCTGTGCTTCCGAGATCTATTGATCCGCGAAGTTTCCCTCTACACCTAAGATCAGCGAAAGGTATAGCGTTACTGATAACTCTACCCCTAAAATTAGCAACAGGATAAATACTTATATAATTGATTCGTATTCTAGCATAATCAGCACCGTTATATATCTTCTTAACTGTAGAGGAAGTTTGCTCCCAGCGCAGTCCCATTGCTGTCAATTGACGATCTATCGACTTAGGAGTCTGAGTAGGTCCTACTTCAAAAGTATCAGAAATCTTAACAACAACTCCAATATCTTCTATAGGCATCTTGATATTTTTAGTATACGTAGTTTTGCCTTTCTGACCTCCATTATCGGAACTATTATAAATAATCCCTAAACTTAGGTGATTCGCTCCTGAGGAGGTTAAAGACGTCATACCGTAATACATCGTACCAGCTTTGCATTCTTTTCCTTTTGGATAGCTGTAAGTTTGAGGACCTCCGTTCATAGTAAACGTTACAGGGAAAGTCATTTCTCCAGCAACTTCTGCTACTCGGGCACCTGCACCCTGCACTTCCACATTATTAGCCACATCGTTAAATGATAGCTTGAGTCTGTGACTAGGCACAGAGAATATAACTCTATTAGATGACGCACTGCCTCCTCTAGTACCAACAATCTTTGCGTCAACTTTAGTGTACGTTCCTTTGAGTGCTCCCTGCACAGAGTAAACGTACACTTGTCCCTGCGGAGTATACATGTGTTTACCCTCACTCTCTGGAGGAGACCAATCTGAAGGCTTACCTCCTGTGGTACCACCACCGCCTCCTCCGCCTCCTCCGCCTCCCCCACCGCCGGAGTCATCGTCATCTTCGTCGTTATCTTCATTATTTTCGTTACCGCCCCCATTATTATCCCCGCACCCTGGTATATTAGTGGCACCATCAGGACAAGGTCGAGGAGGTGTTCCGCAGTTTTTATTACAGTTGGAAGGATCGGTTTCGCAACAATCCGTTGGAGTAGGATCGCAACATGTTAGAGTAGTACTCTCCACCTCATAACACGTATTATCTGGATCGTTTACATCCTTAATGAAATAACTTGATAATCTGTCAGCATCTGTCCATGTAGTTAAGTCCATATAACTATCATTCGCCGCAAAGTCCACATTACCCGTAATGATGTCTTCTATAGATGAATCTATAGGTGCAGAATCACTACTCGTGCTTGTTAACGGATCGTACCCTGCCGGGGTCTGGAATACAACGCTACCATCAACTGTTCTAAAAAATCTCACAGGAGCACCGTCCGGAACCGCATCTGTAGTTATTAGCTCGGAGTCTAATACCACGGCGTTTGGTGGAGTTGGCGGATTCTCCGGAGTGGCATTTCCCTTAATAGCATAGTAATAAGCATCGTCGCCTGAAACAACAGTAATATCTCCAGCTGGAGGAATTATAATTCCTCCCGTAGGTGCCTCATCAACATATACTTTTGTACCTTCAGCAACTAGTTCGAAATTATCCAATCCGTTATAAAGATTAACAACAAACGTAGATAGCAAATGAGCGTCTACTGCACTGATAACAGTACCTCTTATAACTGTTCTCTCAACGTCAAACATCTTATTAACAGTGAAGGATCCAGCTGTTGTGCAGGCCGTTCCGGATGTAATCATATCTAAGTTAGCACCATTACCTATCACCAACTTATCGGCAGCTATAGCGATTCCGTCTGTATCAGAGCTTAATGTAGAATTATTCTCTAAAATAACAGTAGATATATTAATACTATCTAGGTCCTCCCGTCCTGTGTCCCCCCATACTGTTACAGTACCATTACTACTAAAACAATCCGTAATACGAGAAGAACCTCTTACGGCTAAAGATGCACCTGTGTTTGGAGAAATCTTATAAGCATCGGAAATATTAAATTGCGATATACCTTCCCCCAAATAATACATTCCTGTAAACTGTTCAGTATTAGTAATCTGCAAATGGTTAGTGGATTCAGTATCTTCAAAATAACCGTCAGGAACTACTCCTATTCCTACAGTACCCGTACCCTCTAATGAATCTACAGTAATTGTGTTGTGACGTCCTGAACAAAATGCAAATTTGCCAAATTCATCTACGTGAAGAGTTTCTATGTGTATACTACTACCTTCGGTTACTCCTAATAAACTATCAGCATAGTCAGCGTAATTAGGGCTATTAGCATTATAGTTAGCCTCCATAAGAATATTTTTTACAAATACAGGAGCACCACCAGAATCTAGATCAGCGGATGTAACAAACAACACTAACACCGGCGTATTCTCACTGAGCTCAATCTCTTTAGGTATCTCAATATCCACAACAGTATGTAGCTCATCTTCATTAAGCAAGGTATTATCCACAAGACACACAGACTGAGGACCTTCGCTACCACTAGCGTCCACAGAAGAGGGCAACCAAACAGAATAGCGGATAGGGTATACAGTCGTATTAGGATACTCAGCGTCGAAAGACAACCTTAATTTACTTGCACTACTTAATGCAGGTATATTGTAAAAAATACCAGCATATTGATTATTCAATCTAGGACGGCTAGTCAACTTAAGATACGCCTTAAGCCCAGTAACGTCGTTGTCTTCTGTTATTAATAATCCAGCCTCAGTATTAACTTCAGCACCGTTACCTTGTCCGAATACAACCTTAGGATAAGAATTGTCTATAGCAACATGCTGAGCGAACGCATGCACAGTTCTACCGTTGATAACATCTCCAAATAGTTCAGTACCACCCGCAGCCAAAGTAACCCTTATAGGCTGAGTTACATATGTAGGTAAAACATCAGACGCAGGATCACGAACAGGTATGACAGTCTTCAACTCTTCCGGGAAAGTTAGTACGCCTAATGTATCATTCGGTACAATAACACTACCAAACACAGAATCCTTAATAGGATGAATAACTGCTTGATCCAAAATAACGTTCGAGAACGACGTAAGATTTATTGCAGGAATATTTCTACCTTGTAGTATAAGTGTACCTGTATAAGTAGAACTTGGGAGTGTTGCGGATCCGTCTGCGTATAACAATACGCCGCTCTCCTCCCCATCAACAACCTTACGATCACTCAAGACAAACCCAGGAGCTATCAGGTTAGGGGTATCGTATGATACACCATCCATCAGAACGATCTTCTCTATGCTGTCATACACAGTACCCGTTACAGCAATATTTCCGTCACCAATATCTCCCTCGAATACAGAAATGTCAGCAATGTTATATTCCGGAGGAGTATCGTAAGCAAAAGTAGAACCTGTTAATACAGCAATACTCTTAACCTGCACTGGAGCGGCATCTATTTTTTTAAATACCGAAGAAGAATACTCCACACTTCCAGGTGCAGAGATAACGTATATACCGTCGCCTACTATACTATCTCCTGACCCATTAACAGAGTTTACCAAATCGAATGTAAGACAGCGGCCTGATGCGCTAAGTACGAACGTACAATTAGTGTACGAGGCGTACGACTTACTATATCGGCTTCCTATGGGTAAATAAGCCTGCGTGTTGAATCGTAAACCTTCTGTCCTACCTATATCCGCCACGTAGGAACTGTCAGTATAAGGCAAGTACTTCCAGGTATTATCTACATGTTGCCATCTGTACTCATAGTCAAGTACACTATCAAAAAATCCCCTATATCTCTTGTTACGATTGTTAAATAGAGAAATAGTATTATCCTGCCCAAACGCACATAAAGGAACGTCGACAACGTTACCCTCATCTGTATCTACAACACTATGAGCCTCCATCCACCTGGGACTAGGGGTAGTTTTGCATCCGGATTCAATTAAATCATCGGGTATTCTGTAATAAGCGCCCGTGACACTGTGTACATAGTAATAGCCTGCCTTAAGTTCCTCAGTGTCCTCCGGTACATGCACCATGTCATTGGACGGAGGTAGTATAAAATTAGTGTACAACCATATACGGAACTTATCGTAACTTACCGGAGGCTTACCTTCGCAATATTTATCCAGTACCTTGGGAGGTGGTCCGTACAACGCATAAGGATCAGTGATATCTTCTGGAACTTGCCACGTACCATCCATTTCCCCCGCAGAAAGCTTATGCTCTATAGCTACAATATTTAATGCATCATTTTTTGTAGAAGCAAACAAAAACCACACGGGAGATACCTCTTGTACAGCTTCGTAATAAGACTGATTAGAAGAGAAATCACATGTCTTATCGCAATCAGGATCATCTACTACGTCATACACTATACCTGCAAGATAAGACATAGAGAGGTTAAACATACCTAAGTACACAGGCTCGCATGAAGCTCTAAGCTTTCCGTCTTTAAGCATAGTCTTCTTACTTTCCTCTTCCCCTGCCCAACGTAATATAGGTGCAGAAAATGAGCCTCGTGTACTAGCAATACACTCTATGAATCCCTCTAAAGGACTTGCCGGAGAAGAAGGTGCATCGCTATCACTCGGATCAATGATTACTACCTCCCACTGCCCTGTCGCACTATTATATACAAGTTTCTCATATGCATCAGCCGTTGCAGGAGTAACGGCAGCGGACACAAGATTACCAAACTGCCATTCCAAAGCCCCATGGTGTACTCTTCCGCATAACGTATACTCATTTCTACTATTAGGTCTTATCGAGCATACGTCCCACTCCCAATTGGCAGGCAATTTAAATGTAAGAAGCTTACGCCAACCCTCTTCTACGTATAAATTAGGAAATCTACCACTTTCAAGCTGATCAATAGAAGCACTAGGAGTTATTGACGAATAAACAGCAACAGCACTAGCATTAGAAGAATGCAGACTGGAATCAGGAGCATTGTAAGTAATAACACCAGCGTCAGTATTAACAAATGTACCGTAAAACTTAGTATTACCAAGTACACTGACAATATATTCGCCTATTTCATCATACGGAATATACACAGCGGCACAGTCTAACTCACCGTCATCAGTATACATAACACCAGGAGACAGTTCCACATAAGGCATCTGAGTACTTTCCGAAGTTTCAATAAGAGACCACGCTGTATCTACCGTATGCTCCAATACCGCCCCATTACGCAAAACTACTTCTAATGCGCCTGGACTTGGGTAACATTTGTGCGGAGGTATTTCGTTATAGAAAGCAAAGATAAAGCCAGGATCTTCTGATCCGACTTCTACTACATCATTGGTTTTATATACCAGTTTGGGAGTATCTTCTGTCGCTTCTGCGCATGGAAGAAGATAATTACTATATGTTACAAGCTCTCCTGTTGCGGCATTATATATACCCAGATACGGTATAACGTCCGGGATAGTGTCTACTGTAAAACTAACTATAGACACCCTAGGTAGCATAAAGTCTCTCGGCAAACAAAACGCTCTTACAGCGCTCGTTCCGAGAGACTCCAAACCTTGCTGAGCTGTAGATAGAACAACTAACTCTTTATAACTTACCATGGTATTATAACATTAATCCATAAAAGGCTTACATGTCAAAACTTTAGTAGAGCTGTCGAGAGTAAGTTTGGCCACAGGTTCGCCGTCGTTATTTATAAATACTTTAAGACTAAGCGTCTGATTATTCGAAGGAGTTATTACTATATTATCTTCCTCCGTTATAGCTTCTATATTAACTATGTTACCATCGTTTAACTGAATAGCTCCTCCGGTCATAGTCACTACGTAACTACCGTCGGCGCCTTCTACTGGAATAAGGGTAACCTGCAGCGCAGCGTCCGAAGTCTGTACTATGGTGTTCCCAGAAGATACTCCTTTAACAGCCAGCTGACCGTCACTTGTACGTCCTACTAAAGCAACCGTCGGATCTGAAGTGTCAAGTACATTACCTCCAACTTTAACTACACCATAAGATTCGGATGTAGCAGCAGGCACAGCAAGTTTACCATTTGTATCGTCTACACCTACAACACCGAAAGTGCCAGCAGCATATGTGTCAGGTGTACTAAGTGTGACAGCACCGGCGAGAGTGAAAGTAGCTGTTGACATACTTGTAGACGTACTAGCCACGCAAAGCTGTCCGTTGGCGTTGACTCCTACACGCAACCCGTTATCAATAACATCATCCTGCCCAAGCTTAACAACGCCAGAAGACTCTGCTGTAGCCGGACCTACAACAGTACCGTCACCGGTTGTATTAATGGCTACACATAGAGTACCGCTTTCATTCACACCAACAGGGAAACCACCCTCTACTTTGGTAGAAGTGCCTAGTCGTACTACACCAGGATATGAGGCGGAAGCAGCAGGCACGAACGGCATTCTCCATGCATCAGAATTATAATAGTATACAGGAGAGTACTCACCTGGTGATGGTTCGTCTTTTTTATAGAAGTAATAATTAAAATCGGACGTAGAACTTCCTCCCCCAGAGATAGATCCCTTTACACGAAGCTGTCCGTTCGCATCAACTCCTATCCCTGGATTAGTTGTTGGTAATACTTCTGAGCGACTTACACTTAACTGTACCAATCCAGGTCGTACGGTTGTGGCATAACTGGATGGATTGGTTGCGTCCACATATATAGCACCACTCTGATCAGATCCTATAGGAAGGCCATATCCGGAGTATGAGTTACCTACAGTATTGGACGACGACAGAGCTACCAGACCAAGAGTGTCTTTTGCCGCAATACCTATCTCGTCGGCAATAATATCAGATGAGATTGTAGTCTTCTCTGCTACAATCTGCCCATAAGCATTAACACCAATCTTAGCTCCATCCTCTATTACATCCGGCAGACTTAACTTTACTGTACCGTATCTATCTATCTTGGCGGTATTTAGTTCTGGAATATTACTATTAATTAACTCTAGAACCCTGCTCTCTGTAGGTACTGTAGTACTATTTATGTCATTTACAGCCAGTGAAACATATACACCTCCAAGACGTGCTGGTGTAGCATTGGTTATATCCAGAACACCAGTATCCTCATCTACTACAACACTAGATCCTACGCGTATGGCTCCAAGCGTAGCTGCGGTAGCTATAGGAAGTGATTGAGATAAACTAGAAAGTTTAGTCTCTACATAGTCAGTTACAGCTTGTGGCGTTACAGCTGTACTTCCTGTGTCTGTATTAGAATAATTCCCGTCAGGATCTAACGAACCCAGAACAGTAACAGCTCCTGGATAAGTTTCTGATGCGGTTCGTACATCTATATTACCGACACCATCAATGGTAACAGCCGTATCTCCAGGCACACGAACCATGCCAAGGTTAACACCTGCTACCTTATCGTATACTTCGTTGACTTTACGTTCCAGTACAGTATTAACAAACCCTACGGAAGCAGCGTGAGAGTCCACCGCATTGTCGATATCTGTACTCTCGTCTAAAAATACAACACCTGCATTTTCAGACGTGGCACTCTTAATAGATAAAGTTCCTGACTCGGATATAGTGAGTGCAGTGCCTGAATCTATAATTACAGTACCTAAAGAAGTTTCCGTAGCAATAGGCAGTGTTACATTATCTGCATAATTAGATATAGCCTCTCGGACATACTTCTCAGTAACGGCATAAGTTCCATCCTCAGTGATATCCGTGCTATAATAATTCTTCAACCTGACAACACCAGGAACGCCCTCTGGGGAGGCTTCTTCTATGGGGGTTGCAAAATCTATTACAAGTACCCCATCGTTGTTTATCCTTACAGAGTTAGCTTGAACTGCATTAACTGTAGTTGGTAAAGCCTTTACTAAACCAAGCTCGGTGTCTGTTGCCGTTCTCAGCTTTAACGACGTCCTAGCGTTGCTTACCTCCTCGTCAGTCAACTCCATCGGAGCATTGACCAGAAGAAATCTAGTGTCATCAGTTAAATCTTCCCAGTTACTACCATACGACGGTGCCTTTCTCCACGCGGATCCGTCGCTAATATACAAGCCCGTACTGTCGGCAGCAAAAGTAATATATGGAGCATTGTTAGTAATTCCTGGCTCTCTGGGTATATCCTCTGTCTGCGAGATGTACTTGGACGTGAGCGATTCCCAACTTACACGAACAGTATCTATATTATTAACTACCGAAACAATATCAAACGAACTAGAACCGACTAGCGGTAAATCTGTAACTAGCTTAAAAGGAATAGAGCCGGTAGATGTATTTACAGTATCTATTCCTGTTGCAGAATATGTTTCTGGGGTGTTCGTATCACTCATGGTCGTATGTTATAAATTAATCAAGTGAAGAGATATAACGTGGATGACGTAACGTACCATTAGTATTTCGAGGTTCTTCGATCGAATGTTTTTCAGTAGCTGCATTGGCAATTACTTTATGAACATTACTGTTTCCCTTCTGGTCAGCCTCTGTTACCACTCTGTTCATAAGCGCAGTTCCACTGATAGGAACTCTTGGCTTTAGATATATGTCATGAGGATTAATCGCCTTGTAAGGATTAATAAGACCTCCTGTAAAGCTGCTTATGAGACCTCCAATAGTCTTACCTAGCGAAGAATATGCAGGATTATAATAAGCCTCATTATTCAGATTATGAGCGTCGTAATATCTGTTCGCTGTCTGCGCTGTAAACACATTAGCACTCTTTACCATACGAGGAGCTTCGCCAGGAATAGGGATCATTGCGGACGAAATTTTAATCATGTCTGGATTGAGTTCTGCTGTATAAGGATTGTAAGCCTCGTAATTGTGTGCGTCATAAGCCGTGTAACCTGCGTCTGCAGCCTGAAGACCAGTCAGTATAGGATGAGCTTTCACGTAATTAACCGCTCCTTGACCTAATCCTCTAGTAACATTTACTGCTCCGCGTCCCATACTTCCTATAGCTTGCTTGGCTCCAGCTCTCAGCCCTTGCTTAGCGGCAGTCTGGAGGGCGCCTTTAGCTCCGGCCTTAAGTGCAGCCCATCCCGCAGCGCTAGCTCCTCCTGAGAACGGAATTGCCGCAAGTGACGCAAGGTCAAGTCCAACCATAGCGCCGTTAAATGCTACGTTACCTATATCTCCTGCGAGAGAATCGCTATAGTTGTGATTTTGCACAGCATGATTATATGCGGCACGCATGGAGGGATCGTCAAACGTTGTATTCCAGAAACGATTAGCTCCGAAGTAATCTGCATTGCGCATATTAGCTCGCATATCGTTAACAGAATTTACCATACCAGCATAAGTACCTCCAAGTGTAACGTCCCACAACTTCTGATACCACTTACCGCCACCGTTCTCTGCATGCTTCTTCTGAGCGGCAGCATCAGCGTAAGCATTAGCATCACGGTCAAACTGAGATTCTGTAGTGTATCGATCCTTGTGAGAAGACCAATCATTAACTGTTGTGCGCTGATCGGTATAACTCTTATATAAAGCCTGGTCTACCTTATTACCGGTACGCTCACTGTTCTGGTAATTAGATTGAGCCATGAGCTTTGATTGCTCCAGCATCTTTGTATAGTAATCAATAGATGCCTGGTCATTGTTCTCTTTAGCGCGAGCCAATTGATTACTAAAATAAGCAGCGCCTCTCATGGCATCATAGGATCCACCACCCTTGTATACGCCATGATTAGCACGATCCCACGCTGCCGCTTCAGACGCGTCAGAGCGAGCCTTGGCACGCACCTGCTCATTCATGCTACGAATCCACTCTTCGCGACTTGGTGGAGCAGAAGAAGATGCTCCTGAAGTTGCAGTGTTCGTACTTCCTCCTGCTGCCCCAGTAGCCCCATTGGAGGCGGAAGTTGTACTAGGTACAGATGTTTTCGGCGGAGTCGTTTGTGTGGGTCCTGTTGTTGTTGTATTCTGGGCCGGAGCTCCTGTAGGATTTACATCAGCCCACTTAATCATAGCAAGTTTAGTAAGATCCGGAGGAGTTCCTGGTTTAGGAATGGCGAGTTGCTTGGAATGTACTTTTTTAAATCTGCCTAACGAAGCTATAGCTCCATCTAATTGACTCTGAAGTGCTGGAGATATAGAAGGGTGCTCTTTGTTTATACGTGCAGTAGCATCGGCGTAATACTTATCAGATGCTTTACGTGCTTTATCATTAGTAGCAATAAGTGTCTGAGCTTGCTGTCTGGCAATATCAGCCATCGACTTGGCCTGAGCTTTTGCGATATCTGCTTCTTGCTTGTATGTAGCCTTATCGAGTGTAGCCTGATGCCTCATTTCTTCCGCCTTGAACATATTATCCTGGCGGGCCTTTTCCTGAACAAGTTGCAGACGCTCCTTCTCTAACTTCTCTTTTTCCGAGCGCAACTTAGCTTCTTCCTGACGTGTACGAAGGTCTAGTTCGTAGCGATTAGTCATTTTCTCTCGCTCGACCTTCTCCAGTTCTAACTCGTGCTTGAGGCCTCTGATCTCATTTTCCTTGGACTCTAGCTCCTGACGTCTCTGCTGTTCTAGCTTTTCTTGCTCGCGTTGCTGCTGTTCAGCACTTAATGCGCCTTCTGCCGGACTCTCTTCTTTAATCTCCTTTGGAAGAGGAATGCCTCCTGCCGGCTTAGCGGCCTGAGCGGCGGCGGCCATTGCTTGGGACGCCTTGTCAGGAACCTGACCCGCAGATTTAACTAAAAACTTTAACTGATCTATATCGATAGGCATATCTTTATTGTAGTACGTCTTCAAAACACAAGCAATGCGCCAGGACGTTTAACCTGGCGCATTGTATAGCACACGGATGGGGATTTTAGCGTTCGGTAGGAGCACCTTCTCCTGCAACTGGACCTGGGGCTGAAGCTGGGGTACCGCCTCCCTCAAAAGGAGCAGGTCCCTTGAGAGAAGTTCTGAGATTGTTAATCTCCTCTTCCATAGCCAGCATGCGCTGAGATAACTGATCTGTCTGAGACTGCTGCTCCTCTACTGTCTGAGCTACAGAATCCATACCTCCGGCAAGCTGAGATAAAGCTCCCTCAAGCTCGGGAGGAATACCACCAGCGGGAGGAGGAGGTGCCATACCAGGATCACCTGGAGGAGGCATCATGTTTGGATCTTGTGGTGGCATTGCATTAGGATCTCCGGGCGGGGGCATCATATTTGGGTCCTGCGGAGGCATTGCGTTAGGATCTCCTGGAGGAGGTCCTTGTGGAGGCATAGCATTAGGATCGCCTGGGGGAGGTCCCTGCGGTGGCATTGCTGTAGCGGGAGGTGCGGGCGGAGCTGCTGGTGTGAAAGCAAATTTCGTCAGCGCTGCGCGGCCCTCATCGAAGGCAGCTACGATAGCTTTAATATTCTCAATATCTGTCATGACTCTTTAATTATAGAACGAATTTATCTCTTTGTCTTTTTCGACTGTGCTTCTTTTAATGTCATCTCTCCAGCAATCACTTTTCTCATATCAGCGTTAGTGATGCCGAGTAACTGCTGTATCTGTTTTTCAAATGCAGGATTAGGCATTATCGTGGGAAGCGTAATCTTGCCCCACTTATTACCTGCTACAATAGAACTGTCAAACAGACCTCCCGGCTCAGGTTCAAGTGTGCCTATATTTACTGACTTGGCATTCTTCAATTCAACAGGATTAAGCTTGGCAAGATCCTTATCGGTGAAAGGAGACAGTCGAAGTGTTCCCTTGCCTAAATCTCTGGCCATATAACCAGCCCCATTCAGTAGTGCCTTAAACTTATCCCACACGAAAGGTTTGCCTGGTTCTGCCGGGGTATAGCCTTGACGTACTAGTCTCCAGTAGTCATCGTTCTTCTGACCACGCAGAGTAGCCCCTTCTCTTAATGTGGAATAAGCTCCATGCGCCATGAGAGCTGTTGTTTCAAGTCCTCCTAGACGTTTAGCCTGAGCACCTTCTCCACCACCTTTGACGGGCTGTTCGTCTGCCGAGTAACTGCCCTGACCACGAGCAGATACCTTAGAGTCTACCACGTGGTGAAGTTTGTAGAAGTAACCAATACCAGTAGTAACAGGCTTCTCCAGCTTTCTATTGGTCATCGGATCAAAGATTTCCTCTGTATCAGTAACACCACGTTTAGCCAATTCCTTCTTTACCTCTTCCAGACGAGATGTACCAGCCTTATTGAATGCAGGAACCTTAACAGGCTTTCCATCCAGGCTAGCAAGCTTGCCTAAGAGAAGTTCGTACGGAGTAGCAGTATTTACACGCGAAGGAAGAGCAAGAGGATTAAGAAGAACCTCAAATGGAGTACCATCAAGACTGCGTGGCATCTGCTCGTCAGGAAGGATAAGAGATACAATATCCTTCTGACCATTACGCATAATCTGCTTATCACCTACTTTGAGAGGCACATCAGCATTTACGAATACACGAGCATTCTTCTTACCATAGATGCTATCAGTAACAATACCGGGATAGTCGTGATCCCATACCTCTGTAGCATCTGTACGCATCTGACGGAATGTCTTTCCGAGCTTACCTAGGTGAGAATTACTGGAGATAGTCTTGGGCTTAGTAGCGAGAATAATAGGATCACCCTTCTGAAGTACTGTACCAGGTTTAACAATGCCATCATCATCCAGATTCTCTAGCTGCTCCTTGGTAAACTGTCTAGGGAATAATGATGTGTAATGAGTCTTACCGAACTTTAGATCACCTTCCTTAGATAACTCGTGTGCATAATTGTGTTCACTTGTAAGACGCTTAGCAAATGATTCAGATACTACAATAGCATCGTCCATTGAGTAACCCTTGTACGGAACCAGAGCTACTCTGGCATTAACACCCATAGAAACCGTACCGTTATCGTCAGTAAAGTTAGAACTTGCCAGAAGTTGATTCTTCTTAACCTTATCTCCGACCTTTACTACTGGCTTATTAGAGAGCTGAGTCTTACGATTAAACTGGAAGTTATTATAGAGATCTACATACTTCTTCTCGCCGTTAGGCAGCTTAATCTCAATCTCCTCTGGTGTTACATTCGTCACTTCACCCTCATCGTCCTTGAAATAACGAGCTCCCATACGCTCACCGAACTTATCCTCGAAAGATTTACCATCCGGATCTTCAGGATCGAGAGACTGAACAAGAGGAGTCTCTCTGTTCTTAATAGGCATAGCCTGGTTTACGAATCGTGCCGAATAGAACAAACGAGGAGACTGAGCATTATTGAACATAGGAACAATATTTGCGTGTGTTCCTACAAATCTTGTTGGAGACATAATCTCCACATCTACATCCTTATCAGGGGCAGTATCTATTCTACTATTTCTAATTACACTTGGCATAATACAATACTAGTATAAATCCAGATAATTACGACAGATATGTGATATCAGGAGTACGTCTATCGGAACTAGAAGATATCAATGTTGCCCACTTTGCCGCCATAATATCGGCGTCTCTGCGAGGAAGTGTGACCATATAACCTCCCAATACACATCCTCCTTCACTGGAGCTATACAAAACTATAGAAGATATTATAGGACAGTCACCTTCCGGTAACGGTACGGCCAGCGAGTCCATGGTGATGTTTGTAATTCCTACGGAATACTTATACACATATGTATATGAATTTCCCTGATCGTCTGTAGCCTTGCACGACGAGGACTCTACAGCCCTGAGCATCATTGTGACAGGTTGTTCCGGATTAGTTTCAGCTTTAACTATACGTACCTCATAATCCGCCTGCCATACGGTGGATCCAGAGTACGCGTACCCGCCTGTATTATTGATCACACCTCCGAATATAGGAGTAGCAGCTGTAGCCACAAGCTTGATTACCTTCATACAGCAAGAACTATTTCCGACAACATAATTTGTACTGTCTATTTCATTCTCACTGTAGAAAATAACTCGCAACTCCTGTTCGGCGGATACGTAGAACGGATCAAACACATAATGCAAAGTATCACCTACATGGTGTACTTGATAATTTTTACTCAGAGCTAGCAGGCTCTTGTTACCGCTAGAATCTACACCCCACACCTTTACCCATGAAGGGGTTCCTGTGTTGGGGGCAGGGTTACCGTTCTCTCGACACTTGACTGAGATAGAACTAAGCATCCCAGCATGCTTGGTTTTAAAACCGAATCCGTGTCCAACATATGACGAAGTCTCCGTACCGTTAGGAGTATCTACACTTACAAGCGCAGAATTTAATGCCTCAACAGAATCTATTACAGATCCAAGTCTATCCACGCTATCTCTATCGATTGGCGTAAGGTGTAGTGAATAGTCATTAGCGTGCGCCTTAGTATAAAAGTTTACCAGAACAACCCTATCGTTATGCCAAGTACCATCATATCTCACTCCGCAGTTTGAAACAACAGTAGAATTATGATACGCCCTAAGTTTGTGATAGTCAGGTCTATCAACATATGAGAATCGTATGTCGTCTAACTCAATGCATAGATAGAGCTCTAAATAATTATTATCTGGTATAACAATTGCTTCAGGGAAATCCCACTTGACATCATCGCCTGTGGTCCAGGTTCTTCTCTGCGCAGATATGTGCTTTGATACCACTACACCCTGAGCATTTCTCACGAATGCTACAAGATACAACGGAGTAGTCATATCGTTAAGAGCTTTAACAGAGACACTGCCTAACTCTACATTGTGCGGAACTACAGTAGCCCCAAGTCGTATGGCAGAAAAATCTCCCTCAGCATCTACACCTGTTGTGGATGTGTATTTTTCTCCATCTAGCGCGTTAAGGGCCGGAGCTACCAGTTCAGTTTTCTCCTCTGCTGTAAGATCCTCATAAGTAAACGCCTCTCCAGCAGGACCTTGTATACCCTGAGGTCCTGTGTCTCCTTGAGGTCCTTTCAAAGATTCAAGCCACTCCTCTTCCGTACCTCTAAATCCATTCTCTACTGCAATAGTATAAGCGGAGAGACCTACAGCTATGTTATCTGGATTAACAGACTTTACATAATTCGTGACATACTCAGGAGATGCTGCATAATTTGTAGGATAAGACTTTGTAGAGTCTACAGCTAACGGCACTATGCCAGGAGTATTCTCTTCAGCGAGAGGAAGCCTTTCACGAAGCACATCCTTTTGTTCTGCAGTAACAGTAACATTACCCTGGTCAATTCTAAGATATTCAGCTCCCCAATCTAGATCTCTTACAGTCTTACCCCACTCACCATTAACGTAAGTATATACGGCATCTTCAGTAACACTAATATCCCCTTCTGTTCCATTAGAAGTAGGCGAGGTTGGAACTGAAGGTATTGTCTGAGAATTCTTAAACTGATCAAACGGAACCCTTACAGTCTCGGTATTGTTATGAACTACTAGAACCTGATCAGTATTGCCTGATAAGGTTCCTGTATAAGTCTTAAGATCTGTTACTAATTTTACAGGATCACTCATTGTCTACTAATTTCTTAACTGCTTCCAATGCCTTCTTTCCTGGAAGGTTGATACGTATTACGCGTACCCATTTATTCTTTTTGATGGCTGCCTTTACGCGGTGATGCCCGTCAATAATCCAATTATCTTTCGAGATAAGTACAGGACGTTTTCCTTCCTTATCCCAGTTCTCTACGATATGGTTAAGTATACTTTCCTTTATACCGTCCTGAATAGGCTTCAGCTTCTTAGGATCTACGAATTCCAGATAACCTGTGGGAATATCCTCTGATTCTCTTACTTTCTTTACATCGTCCACCTGAGGCATGTCTTCACGAGACTCAGTACCAAGCTTGGCCATCTTAGAGAGAGCTTCCTCTGTCATTTGTTTCGTCCGCTCTCTGATCATGGCCTCCTGAGCATTTTTATCCTCCTTCATAGCGTTAACCTGACGTAACGCTTCCTCGAAAGGAATACCCTGCTCCAGCGAGATCTTAGTCGCTGCAGATGTACTATCAACAAAAGAACCTATAGGAAGAAACTGCATAAATTCAGTTGATTACGTGATCGATCACTACAGATGGTTTAAGGCCGTAAGATTTAACGTAACGGTAAAACTCTTTATCCTCAGTAGACACCACGCGAACAGCGCCGTTGTCGTTCTGGAATACTACAGCAGCTACACCGCCCTCATCGTCGCATATCTCAACGAAGCGGGCGGCTTCTGCCATCTTATAAGCTTTACCTTCTACTGTTCTTACGCGAATCATCAGAACTCAGAGTGAACATTAACTCCTAAAGAACCAGCAAGAGCCTGGGATGGGGCATTATGCTTCATAACATAAGCTCTCACCTCATCTACAGCTGCCGACTTAATACGGAGAATCTTCGCTACAGCTTCTTTAGCAAATCCCTTCTGCCTATATTCAGGAAGAATTCCAATAGAGTAAGAACCTATTCTCTTACCATTCTCGATCTCCTCCTGCCAGCCTACAAAACCTGCAGCAGCCTTGGTCATATTATCGCGGATAAGATAAAGACTCTCATGACCAGGGATATCCAGTCCGTATGGCCAATAAGAAGGATCTTCGTCGTAAATCTTCTTCATTATACCACGTGCTTCTTCTCTGGCAGACATATCAATGGCAGATGCCTGCTTAGTGAAAGGGTATGCGTTGCGCTGGTACAGCTCGATGGTATAAGGCAGTTCTGAAGCAGACTTATTCAGTGCATTTCTGAGAGACTGTGCGGCCAGGCGGATGTTCTCTGGACCTGAACCTCCCATACCTACACTATTGTGTCTTTGTTCCATCGCAGGAGGGGGTGTATCTCCTACAGGTCTAGGGGTCTGCTTGTTAGCAGGAGGTGGAGGAGGAGCTCCCTGAGGACCTTGTGCTGGAGGAGGCGGTGCTGGAGCACTTGCGTACTTGCTAAGATCTGCTGAATCGAATGCAGCGTCAGATGCAAGAGTATTAGCAAAAGATAATTTATTCTTATACTTATCAGGATCTTCTACCTGAGTAAGACGACGCTCATTCTGATAAGCAGCGTAACCGGGTACGAGATATTCCGCAAGTGGGGAGTGCTTATCGTGAATGTACTGCTCTGTGTCCTTACGGTTCCACATCAGATTCGACAGAAGGCGTCCTAGAAGAATCGGTCCTAAACCGCCAATGGCTGCGCCGCCAAGGCTACCTAAGAGTGCGTTCTCAGGACTCACCACCCTGCTACCGATAGCGGATCCAATACCAGCTCCAGCTAGACCTGTTAGCATCTGTCCGGCACCTTCTGCCCACTCTCTAGTAGAGGCTTCCTTATTTAAATATTCTGGATCGTACATAGTATTTTTATATTTTTCTTCCCACTCTTCTATTGGGATATTTTTTCCTGTCTCAGGATCTCTCTTCATAGAGTTAGCACGCACATTCTTTCTAGCCTGCACTCTAACTCCTCTATTAAGACCCTCCAGCAGAGAAGGACTCATCTGAGGCATGTCTATAGGAAGAACAACCTCAGCATCAGTACCAGGCTCTCCCTTCTTACCAGGAAGCTTGAGTTTGATTGATCCCATATCTGTCTTGGGATCTTTCTGTGTAAGATATTTACCGAGACCGATAGCACCCAGACCAAGAGCACCAATACCAAGTCCTGCTAGCAGCTTATGGTTACTGTCTACCTGATCCAGAGTCTTGTTCAGCTTGTCTGGAGTATCCTGGAAGTTAAGAATGAGATCCTTAGCAGGAGCCAGGGATGCCATACCTGTAGCGCTGACGATATCCTTAGCTTTGCCGCTACCTCCTATGAATCCAGCGCCACCACCAATCATGGCATTGAGAATGGCGTTTCCGATGCGTTTCTTGTCGAAGCTTTCTGCTGAGAAATCATCATGCTGAAGGACATCCATACCTACAGGAAGTCCTAGAGCGCCAGCGAGAGCTGTAATTATTTTTGCTTTACTTGACTGCTTATTCATTACACGATTGCCTCTAATTTAATCTCAGGAAAGCCTGCTTCAGCGGTAAAAGTGATAGCTTCGCTAGGAACTACAACTACAGAAAAAGACGAGGAAGGAGTTACTAAAATCATAATTATAGTTTAATTTGAAAGATCACTACCAGCAAGCTTAGTAGGATCTACTCCTATCATGTACAACTGTTTTGCCAGCTGAGCAGTATTCTCACTAATAACTCTCTCAAAGTAAGGTTCATCAAAAGCTTCATCAAGCTCATCCACATCATCCGGAACCTCTTCCAGGTCTTCCGCTACGCTGGCTATCATATCTCCAACATAGCTCATTACGGACGGAGAGAACATCGATTGAAACTCCTCTGACTCCTTAGGCTCTCCGATAAGTAATGATACTTCTTGTACAGCCCAGAGCATATCACCTACATCAGGAGTCTCTAGAATACCTTCAGGAATATCTCCAATGTCACCTTCCGCAAATGCCAGGGTGATAGCGTTGAACATGTTCACATTAGTAAAGAACAGATCTGTGGTCATAGCAGTAATAGCTGCATTAATTCTGTTCTCAGACTCCTCAGAAAGATGACAATCGAAATAATCCTCAATATCAGCAAACAGGATAGAGCTGTCTTCGGTGAATAAATCATCACCGAAGACAGGAAGAAGAATTGTCATCAACACAAAAGCATAAGTATCGTCGCTTGCAAGAAGTTTAGCTGCTTCTGATTTTTTAAACGGATAGGCCATAGTTGTATTATACAGAAATACCCGGTATTAGTTAAGGGCTCCCTTATCTCCTGGCTTGATGATATGGGCCATGATCCAGTCTCTGAACTCAGGTCTTCCCTCCTTCTCCAGCGCTTCCCACTTCTTATACGAATCATAGTGAACCATTATTCCACTCGAAGGTTCGTATGTATACCTGTTCCCTGATCTACAGAACGTAAATCCTGTAACGAAGTTATTATCATACGTCAGCTCCCTGATAGGCTGTGCTGCAGATATCTCTGGTGAGCACCACTTTGTATTCATAGGAATATACATACCAACCTCAGCTCCTGGAGAGTCGGTTACGATGGCTACGTCCATACCTTTGTATTTGCTGAAACTCTCACGAACTGTAGATAACATATCTCCTCCTGCAACACTCTCTAGGGTATCAAATACACGTACATAGTACTCGGCAGCTCCAGGGCCGGCTGTAGCGGCAAATGCTCCGAAATTAGATTTACCTGTAGCGTGAGCTGATCCTTCGTAATTAAGAACAGAGAATACAGAGTTATTGCGTCCAGATAAGATAGACATAAATCTCCAATACTCGTATCTATTCAGTCCTAGTTTACTATGACTGAGTGTTCTCATAGGTATAGCATCAGAGGCCTTACCTGATGTTGTATATACTGTATTGTTCGAAGCTAGTCTTATAATGTGATCTATCATCACTGCAGGGAATACTAATGTATTCTCACATGCTCCTGTTTTATCATAGCGCACAATAGACCTGTCCTGGGACTCGTCTCGCATACACACAGCAACACCCATAGAAATACCACTTAACGTAGAGCATATATCTGATGGAAGTCTATCGTGGTAAGACATTGTAGATGCTAGATACAACGGATCATAGAAGTCATCATCGTCCATCTTCAGGTAAAAATCATAACCTTCGGGTACTTCAATGAAATTAATCACCTGAGATCTATTAGGAAGAGATGTGACCTTATGATGTACTGAGGTCAGCTCCAGATCAGCTCTGGTTTTAATAATATCGTATGTAATCTTGTCACATCCTCGTACAACTATATGTACAGCAAGTCTGGAAGTATCCTTTACGTAACGCAACTGATCCTTTAAAGAAATTATCTGGCTTAGAAGTTGCATAGGACGGTTATAGCTAGACAACTGTATGCAATACCTGTAACCGTCTACCTTCTTCTTATGACCTCCTGCACGTACAAAGGCGTTAAATGACAGTGTGCGTACCTTTAGCTTACCTGTAGCGGCAGCATATTCGAGAGCAGTATCTACTGGCATCCTGGTAGTACGGAACAGCTCTGACACTTTTCTTCTGGAATCATTAGATACAAACATAGCGTAAGTACCATCACAATAAGGACTAAGTCTGGTTCTCTCCTTACCAGCAGGCAGCTCTTCACTGACATTATCAGGAAGCTCTGTTATACACTCCTTGTCGTAGTCAAGATCTTCCAATTTATATCTATCATATGTATGTGTGTGAAATAGTCTTATTACGTCTGTATCCGGGTATTCTGTGACTACTTTCTTAATAGCCCTATATAACAGCTTAGCGTCTACCATAGGTACAGCCCTACGCTCACATACGATATTGCCTTTTAAATCATTCTTGCAGATATGCATAATATCAAGAGCAAGCATCCAAGACATACGCAGGGAACGGATCTTTTCTTTTAATCCGTAAGCCTCTCCGTAATGCAGTTCTTCCGGTATATAATTACCACCATCGTCAGAGTCATTAAGTAAAGACGCATCTGACCTCTCTGTGTATGGTATAGTAGGTACTAGTATAGGTTCGTACTGCAGCTGCTTATACATGAACACCTGCTCCAGACGTTCTCCTTCGCTTACTAATATAGTTACAGGAAGCCTAGGTTCCTTGGCTTTCTTCTGTACTTCTACAAAACTATCTAATGTATTGAGGTATTCTTTCGCTGTATATAAGTTTGGCATGTAGTAATAATACCACATACCATTAACTTTTCTACAACTATGACAAAGAAATCATAGTTTATGGGAGGTGACTAGATCTATTAAATATATCGTGGTTATAGTTTGCATACAGCTGTCTGAGCATTTCCTTCTCAACATCACCGGCGCCTACCAGATTATCTATACGTGCCATACCATCCGCATTAGCATTAAGATTCCATCTTGCTAATCTACTAGCATCCACAGATCCACCTGGGCCTCCTTTCAGCATACGGTATCCGTCCGCTAAGGCTTCCTGCATGAGTTTAGGATTGTCCCATGGAATATTAAGACCATTTTTCACACCAACATTCCTTAAACGTTGTGCAAGATCTCCGACTACAGCAGCATGCTCTTCTGGAGTCATTTTGTGAAGCGCTGCATGAGAACTCTCATGAGCATTCATATGTGCGTAACCTTTAGTCTTAGGACTGACCATAGTGACACCAGCTCCAGGAAGATAGCCAGCCTGACCTCCTCGTTCTATTAAATCTACGTAGGCGTCATCCCTTCCAATTACCTTATTAACGAGTCCTCTGAGCCTAGGATTATTACTAGAACGCAAGCGAGTATACAAAGCATTGGCCCTGGTACCTGGTTCTAATATGTTTTGCCCGTCCAATCTGGATAATGTTGTCTTTATAGAGCGTGGCGTTTTTTCGAGTAAACCTTGGGAGTCTATATAAGTAAACGCATCTCCAGGTGCATGCTGTATGTCGTTTGCTGCAACTCTGGTAATCTTATTGTTCCTGGCAGCTCTCCATGTTCCTCCGTTATCGTATGGGAGAGATCTCATAGCTCCAACCATACGACGCATATAATCCATGCTAGGTAGCTGCTCGTCTTTTTTACCACCGCGCATGGCTTTAGCTGCAGAAGCTGATCCCGGGTTAGTTGGTCGACTAGGGAATAAGTTAAAATAGTAGTCGTGAACAAGATCTCCCTCGTTCAAAGGGGTATTCGTAGCACGGTGCATTGCTATAAGATCATCCCTGCTTACGACGTTGTGAGAATCTGTAGCTCTAGCAGGGAAAAGAGATCTTTTAACATCTCTCCAGTGCGCGCCGTCAAGCTGATAGCTACTGCGCAAATCCTTAGCGTCAGTCGTACCTTTAAGCCAGTTACTGTTCTGGTATCTCCCTTTAGATCTTATCGTAGGAGCATCTCCAAATACAGATTTAAGTCTGGGCTGTATCAGCGTGGCGTAACCATCCTCATACGCGATGCCTCTCTTTTTCGAGGCGATATTATCTATCTCACTACGAATGCGATCGTACCTGGCATTTCCGAGTTTCTTTCGTGCGAGATTTTCTGGCAAGGACGCTACAATATAACGCATCCTTGCAGCCGATACAGCTTGTTTAGTAATACCTACATCACTATCTCTCATAAATGAAAGTATACAGTAATTACCACTTATACAAAAGAGAGGATACGTTTCCCAACGTACCCTCTCTGTAATAAATTATGAGATTAAACCTTTACTTCTTATACGGATCTACTGGGATGATGGTCCAGCTAGCATTGATGGAGCCATCGGCAGACTGAGAATAAGAAGCTGTACACCCTGTAAGAGTAGCAAGAAGAGCTACTGTAACAGAAGCTGACACTGCAAAGCTTATAGTAAACCTTAGTACTCCTGCAAGTATTTTCTTTGTTTTATTTGTCATAATGTTTATGCGTGATGAGAGTTGATATAATCTTCCAGAGCAATATTTACTTCTTCCTCAGTCTTCGCTGCATCGATAGCAGCCCAACATACCTGCTTTCCTTGCTGTAAGGCAGTCTCGTGAGCTGCCAAATCTGCGTAAATTTTCTGAATATCCTCAGTAGATAGAGGAGCTACCGTCTGACCGTCGGCAAATTCATAATAAGTCAAGCCTCCCATCAACAGACCAGCAAGAAGATAAATATTATCCTTCTCAGTGTGCATCACAGCATATCCTTCCCTATAGCTAGGAACATCTACTCTGTGTGTATGCTTGCGAACGTAATCGAGATGTGCCTGTGCTTTATCCTTAGCGGCCTGGCGACACTCCGATGTTACATAACCGTAATACGCCTCCGGATCTGCCAGAATAGCATCTTTATCGAGCACGTCTGTCTTCTCCCAGAAAATATACTGGTCGCCTTCCCAACTCTTGCGAGGAGTTTCTTCTTCGCCAGATGGCTCTTCCTGGTGCTCGGTAACGTTAATAGTAATAGTAACCTGAGTACTACCATTAAAATCGTAGAATACTACAGGTGCCGGCTCTTCTGAAAAATTAGCGTGCTGCTTGCGCATAATGAGAAATAATGTTTGATGCTCTACTGAACGATTTTATAGCATTAAGAGCTCTTTGTACATACCTTGTCGCAGCCGAATCCATGTATCCTTTATACGACATAAGTCTAAGGGACTGTCTTAACGACATAACGCCTCCCTTAACTTTAATAAGTAGCTTTCTTGCCTTTCTGAATATATGCTTGCGCAGCGTAACCAATCCTCCTGGAGATACTCGGAAACCCATCATGTCTACTGGGTGTCGTTTAGTAATTCTATGAATCTGCCACGAAGGTTTTATCATTAGGTGTAATACAGAGGCCGCTCTCTTGGTAATAGCTTTTATCGCTTTGCACAGACTCCTTTTATTTGTACCTATAAATAGCATGTCGTCCATGTAGAACAGAGTACGCTTTACCTGGTTATTACGCTTACAGGATCTCTTAGTAACACACTCCTCCTTTGCGAAGTGATAAAGATCAGACAAATATATGTTAGCTAACGTCTGGCTAAGAAAACTACCGATAGCCATGCCCCTTGGTACAGAATACACTAGCTCACGTATAAGCCACATTAAGCGATCATTGCATATTCTTTTCTCCAACCAAGCCATCATGCAATCCCTATCCACAGAACCATAAAAGTCCTTGATATCTAATTTAGTAGCGTATAGCTTATGATCCGAACTCAGCCACTTCTTTATAAACTTGATACCATAATGAGCACCGCGTCCTTTGATACTACTGACTTGAGTTACACCTATGCGCTTACATACCTCATCAAGAGCCAGAACAGCTATATGATCAAACATAAGCTGTCTTATACCTAATACAGATATCTTTCTAGACTTGCCGCTTCCTGGATCTATTCTTATTACTTGCTTGGGTGTGGGTAGGCCTAAATCCTCACCAGACAATAAAGTATCCTGTAGATCCTTGGCTATAGAAAAACAAGCATCAAAGTACTGCTCGCCTCTATGCTTAAGAATGCGAGCTACTTCTTTTCGCGAACAATTTGGTAGATATTTCTTAAACAGATGTACCGTATCGTGTCGCCGCCTTTTTCTGCTAGGCGCAAAACACTGAAGCACTGCTCTGAGAATAAGGTCCCCATCGCAAATATCTACATTCTTACACTTACGTTTCATTCGTTAGTGATTTTGACCTTCAGAGCTTTTCGCCTGAGCTACTAACCTCTGTGTCCATTGGTCATTTGTATTTTGACTCCGTTCGGAGGGAGGCTGTGACTTTTAATGTTACAGGCGGAAAGAATAAATCTTTCCCGCGATATGACTCCATAAATTACAGGACAAGTCCTGCAAAACTATTTGCAAAATTGCGGGCGCAGATGTTCCAGTTCGCGTTCCCAAGACCGTTGTTGAGGTTCAAGTAAGCAGATCCAGCGTTCGTACCGTTGTTCAGGTTACCGCCAGAAAGGAACAATCGCTTCGAAATCATATCCCTAAAATTTTCTATATCCTATTAGTAACTACAAGTGGATCCTCTCGAGGGGTAGGAGCTCTGCCCCTCCCCCTCGAACTCCCCCACCCCGATGGACTAATCACGGGCGCAGAAGTACCAGTACGCGCTCCCAAGACCGCCGTTGAGGTGCAAGGAAGCAGATCCAGCGTGCGGACCGTTGACCAGGGAACCGCCAGAAAGGAACTCCTTAGCCTCATTAGTACTCACGTAGAACTTATCACCATGTCCCTCCTGATCAGACGAGCTACCTACCAGTACAGGATAAGCGACACCATTCCAGGAGATAGTCTCGTTATAGATGAATTTATCTGAAACAGTACCATCCACTACTCCAGAAGGCACATATCCAGCCGTTATCCATGGGGACAATGTATTAGATGTACTGCTCAGTCTAGCTTTACCATCAGGACATGTAAGGATTACCATCTGACTTGTTGCTGGAGTGATAGAGACTCCATCAATAGTAAGAGCAGTAGATCCATCTCCCTTTACAGCTACAGTATCTCCTGCGCAAATGTAACCGCCAGGCATGTACTCTGTACCTTGTACGCGATATGGATGTTTTTGATTTGTAAGAGATGTTACAGACCCGTCGTGCATTCCAAGTACTCCTGTTCCGCTTACACCACCATTCATCGTCTCTCCACCAAGAGAGAATCCTTGACACGCATATGCACAATACTGAACATCACTACCCAGGGCGTCCTGATCTGCCTTAGTAGTAACAACAACGAAAGGTTTGACAGGGAATGCTGTATTGTTGGCAGGATCAATTCGCAAGCACAGCTGTCCTGAATCACTCTTGATCTCTGCAGTAGGATCAGTCAGATCATACTTAGCAATTTCCGCAATACGCACATACTGTGTAGCATTAGTAGTCGTATATCCGAATGCCATAGCATTTCCGATAAGTGCAGCGCTGCCAGCAGAATTATAGCCATTCAAGCAGACTGTACATCCCACCTCGAATGCTCCCTGACTGGAGATAGGGAACAGATAACTAGGGGTAGTAATAGCCGCAGCAGCCTTCACAGCGTTTTGGTTATTCTGCGACATACCAGTATGGATCTGCTGTGAGTTCTTATTAGCATTCTTAACAATATCAAACAGCATACCGAATGCATTCACGCATGCCTTACCTGGATTAGCAGCGGCCTGATTTCCGAATGCGATAATGTTGTTATAGCTAAGGTTGTTTCTGAGAGGAGCGTTGAGCTTAGATACCAGACCCTGCGTACTTGTCGAATCATAACCTCCACAGAAGGCAGAATGACACCAATAAGGACGAAGTACAAATGAATTGGTAGAAGCATCCCACACCTGACAGGAAGGCCACACATGGAAGTCTTCCTCTGTAAGACCGTGAGCCTCTAATTCGGCGATAGTATCAGCATCCAGTCCCTCGTATGTAATACCATCAGATACGACAGTACTCCAGGGGGAGTCTGAGATTACCCAGAGCTGTGAGATAGGGGATCCGTTCTCTGTTCCGTCTGCAGTCAGCCATGTACCGTCTGCTTGCTGGAACTTCTCCGTCTTTACAGCAAACCAGAAGATAGGACCGAATGCAGCAATGTTCTGAGTCTGATCGAATGCTGGGATATTAAACGTACCAGAAGGTGTAGCAACAGTACCTCCTGTTACACCTCGAATAGCTGTAATGTGCTTTACACCGTACTCGTCCTTAATGTAGTTTCCGTACTGCCAGTAGAACACCCATTCCTTACCAACATAATCATCTACGCCAAGCGCAGTATCGGTAGAGCAGGCGTGATTAAGATTTTCATTAGCCCACAGCTTAGCTGTCATATTATTGGCAAAGAAATTACCAGCAGCTGAAATAGTAGGCGCTACATTAGCTACAGCTCCGCTCGCATCCTTGTAAGCGTACGGTACACGAGAACCATATACACGTCTAGGAGCTGCTGCCAGAGGGTAATTAGGCTGAGCTACTGCCTTATAATATTCATTGAAATAATTAACTGGGATAGCTGTACTAGGAACGGCTGTAGTAGGATAGGTCGGAGCGTCTGCTGCCACATCAGCAAAAATCTGAGCAATCTGATTAAATTTTTCATGCTCAGCTGCTGTAAGATGTACGGTAGTATTCTGCTCGTGTTCCTGCAGTGAGGTACTCTGATCACCGATGGCCTTAATAACATCAGCCCCGTTTACAGACAGCCGTCCGGCCACTGTTGCGTCTCCTGTTACAGAGATATTCTTAACAGAGAGTACTGTAGTGTTTACAGTATCTGCTGTCACAACTCCTCGAGAAATTTTTACACTCATGATATGTATTTCGTTATATTTTGCGTTAATAAATTTGTCAATATAAGATTAGAGGCCCTCGAGGGGTAGGAGCTCTGCCCCTCCCCCTCGAACTCCCCCACCCCG